>OCTX014541843.1_pt1 | contig 49230 bp, 40 predicted proteins | sample 1539691 | NCBI WGS metagenome assembly OCTX01 (sample SAMN02144231, study PRJEB22623) | gut metagenome | biome: sheep rumen | host: Ovis aries | place: New Zealand
CCGAAACTCTCTTTCTGTGAACCAGCTGGGGCTCGAACCCAGGACCCCATCCTTAAAAGGGATGTGCTCTACCTGCTGAGCTACTGATTCTCCGTTTTTGATGCCTTTTTGTCAAAAGCGGGTGCAAAGGTACTGCTTTTTTTTGACATGACCAAATATTTTTTGATTTTTTTGTAAAAAAGTAACAATTTAGGGTATTTTTACCCGTCAGATATGCAAATAAAACTATTATACAATCGCAGAAAGACCTCCAATGTGCAAGTTGGAAACATATTCATCGGCTCTGACTACCCTATTCGTGTACAGACGATGGCGAACACCAACACCAACGATATTGATGCATCCGTAGATCAAGCAAGGCGCTGTATCGAAGCTGGAGCAGAATTACTGCGATATACAACACAAGGTTTGCGCGAGGTGGAGTCCTTGCGCGAGATTCATGCCCAAGTGCTGACGGCGGTGCCGATTGTAGCCGATGTGCATTTTCAGGCCGATGTAGCAGATGCGGCGGCACAAACAGTAGAGGCTGTGCGGATCAATCCGGGCAACTACTGCAAAGATCCCTCCAAATTAGAGGAGCGTTTTGTTCATCTGCTGGATATATGCCGTGAGCACGGGACAGCTATCCGTATCGGTGTAAACCACGGCTCGCTGAGCGAGAGGATGATGGATTTATACGGAGACACGCCGCGCGGGATGGTGGAGAGTGTGATGGAGTTTCTGCGCATTGCCGTGCGCGAAGAGTTTCAAGACATTGTCATCTCCGTTAAAGCATCCAATACACGTGTGATGGTAGATACCGTGCGCCTGCTGGTTAAGACGATGCATAAAGAGCACATGGCATTTCCGCTCCATTTAGGAGTGACAGAGGCCGGCGAAGGAGAAGACGGAAGAATCAAGTCTGCAGTAGGTATCGGTGCATTACTTGCCGACGGCATAGGCGACACAATCCGTGTCAGCCTCAGCGAAGCGCCTGAAAATGAAATTCCGGTAGCAAAAGAATTGGTAAACTATTTCGCAGACGAAGAGTCGGAACGGTATGATGGATCTGTGGTAGCAGAAGTGTTAGACAATATAGGAGGCGAAGCGGAAGTGCGCTATTCATCCATGGAGGAGAACTGGGAAACCTTCTGCCTTCAGGCCGCAGCCGAGAGCGGAAGATTATTATGGGAGTTCAATGCCTCTGAATTGACACTCGTTAATCCACATTTCTCGGAGACGAAATTGAATTTTCTAAGCAAAGATATCCTACAGGCGGCACGCGTGCGTATATATAAGACGGAATATATCTCCTGCCCGGGATGCGGGCGTACGATGTTTGACTTACAAACGACCATAGCCGAAGTGAAGAAAGCGACAGCACAGCTGACAGGTCTGAAGATTGCCGTGATGGGTTGTATCGTAAACGGTCCCGGTGAGATGGCGGATGCAGACTACGGCTATGTAGGTGCCGGCAGAGACCGCGTGAGTCTCTATCGCGGCAAAGAATGCGTGCTGAAGAATATTCCGCAAGAAGAGGCGGTAGCGCAACTACTCGCGCTCATAGAGAGCGACAAAAGCGTTAAATAGTTAAAATGGTCGCTGAAGCGACGTTAAATAGTTAGATTGTTAACAACTAAAAATATAAGATTATGCAAAAAAGTCCATTACAAATTGCGCGTCAGGGCTATCAGCCTAAGATGCCAGTAGCTTTGCAAGGTGCAGTACGCCTGGTAGAAGGCGAGAAAACTCATTCGGTAGCAGATCAGGAAGAGATCAAGAAACTTTTCCCGAACACCTATGGTCTTCCAATAATTACCATGGAGCCGATGAGCGGCAAAAACGAAAGCGAACCTCTTAATGTAGGTGTAATCCTTTCCGGTGGTCAAGCTCCCGGCGGTCACAATGTCATCTCCGGTCTCTATGACGGTCTCAAGGCTTTGAATCCGAAAAGCAAACTCTACGGGTTCCTTGGCGGCCCAAGCGGTCTGATTGACGGCAAATATCAAGAACTGACCGGTGACATTATTAACGAGTACCGCAATACCGGCGGTTTTGATATCATCGGTTCCGGCCGCACCAAACTGGAAGAGACCTGGCAGTTCGACAACGGTATCGAAGTATGCAAACAATTGGGTATCAAAGCCATCGTGATTATCGGCGGCGACGACAGCAACACGAACGCTTGCGTGCTGGCGGAGTACTATCTGCAGAAACAATGCGGTATTCAAGTGATCGGCTGCCCGAAGACCATTGACGGCGACCTGAAGAATGAAATGATCGAAACTTCATTCGGTTTCGACACCGCTTGCAAGACCTATGCCGAGTTGATCGGTAATATTCAGCGGGATGCGAACTCTGCCAAGAAATACTGGCATTTCATTCGTCTGATGGGTCGTTCAGCAAGCCATATCGCTCTTGAGTGCGCGCTGCAGAGCCAGCCGAATGTATGCCTCATTTCGGAAGAGGTAGAGGCAAAGAAAATGACGCTAAACGAGATTGTAGAAGATATCGTCAAAGTTATCGTCAACCGCGCCAATGCGGGTCTCAATTTCGGTACTATTCTTATTCCGGAAGGTTTGATTGAGTTCATTCCTGCCATGCGCGTGTTGATTCAAGAGTTGAACGACATGCTGGCGAACAACGAAGAGTTCTCTTCTCTGGACGGCGACGATGCCAAGCGCGAATATGTCAAGAGCAAACTGACGCCAGCTTCGTGCGAACTCTACCGCTCGCTGCCGAAAGGTATTGCACGCCAGTTGACCCTTGACCGCGATCCTCACGGAAACGTGATGGTAAGCCAGATCGAGACCGAGAAACTGCTTATTGAAATGGTAGGCAAACGCCTTGCCGTACTCAAAGCGAACGGCGAATACAAAGGAAAATTCTCGGCGCTCAACCACTTCTTCGGTTACGAAGGCCGCTGCGCTATGCCGTCGAATTTCGATGCAGACTATTGCTACTCGATTGGCGTGAACGCGACGCATCTGATAGCAGCCGGCAAGACGGGTTATATGTCCCTCGTTCGCAACCTGACCAGACCTGCAGCAGAGTGGCTCGCCGGCGGTGTGCCAATCACGATGATGATGAATATGGAGAAGCGCAACGGCAAGATGAAACCGGTTATCCAGAAAGCACTTGTGGATCTCAACGGCAAGCCGTTCCAGTACCTGCAAGCTCATCGCGAGGAGTGGGCAGATCCTGTTACCAGTTATATTTATCCGGGTCCGATTCAGTATTACGGTCCGACCGAGGTATGCGACCAGCCTACTCGCACATTGCTTCTCGAGCGCGGCAAATAAATGTACAAAGGAACAATGTACAACGTACGAAGAAGATTCTTCTTGTTTCTCCTGGCAGCAATCAGCATTTCTCTGTCCGCACAAAATTTCTCTGCGGACAGAGAAATGTTTGATGCGTATAAACGGGAAAACATGACGGTATGGAAGGCATATATAGATAGCCATCAGCCGTCAGGTTCCAGCCATCAGATTCTGCTCTATGAATACGGCTACTGCGGATATATTGTGGCCGAAGACAAAGAAGCGGCAAAGCCGTACGTTGCACGTTTTCGTGCGGATGTAGAGGCCTCCAAAGGTCAACTACCCATAGGACATTACGAGATGTACATGAGCGCTGTATATGTTTACGAGTTAAGACTACATCAGTCTTTTCATCCTGCCAAAGCGATGAGTTTGGCAAAGGAAGCGACACAATTAGCGCCCTCCGATCCGCTCGTGCTGGCCTATTACGGCACCTCTCTCTATTATGCCCCAGAGCCCTTCGGCAGCAAGAAAGAGGCTTTACGTTATTTTGAGCGAGCAGCGGAACTATTCCAGGGAAAGGAATGGCAGTACTGCTGGGTGCGTGAAGCGAACAATATGTATATCCGACTCATTAACAATAAATAGCCATGGCCTCTTCCAAACAGGAAATATACCGCTCTTTATTGCCACAGATAGAGGCCTTAGTGCAAGACGAGGATGATTTGGTTGCCACAATGGCGAATGTGAGCTCCGTGTTACACGAATCATTCGGTTTCTGGTGGACCGGATTTTACCGTGTGATAGAGAAAGAGTTGGTATTAGGTCCTTTCCAAGGTCCGATAGCTTGCACCCGCATCCCCTACGGCAAGGGAGTGTGCGGCACGGCATGGCAACGTAATGAAACCATCATCGTAGGGAATGTCCATCTATTCGAAGGACATATTGCCTGCTCAAGCGCATCGAACAGCGAGATCGTCGTACCTGTTATTCGCGGGGACAAAGTGATTGCAGTACTCGACATCGACAGCAGGGAATATGACACCTTCGATGAAACAGACCGCCATTATTTGGAGCAGATAGCGCAACTTCTTGCACAATAAAAATTTCAGGGACTAACCCGACAAAACCCCAACAAGACCCCTATATAATCCCTATCAAACCCCAATTGAGTGGCAGAAAAACAGATTTGGGGTACATCTGCCAAAATGTCAGTTAGCAAGAATTGGTATATTGTTTGTTCAGTTAAAAGTAGCAAGTCGAAAGACTAAAAGCGAGTAACTAACTAAACAATGTACAACTATGAATACGACAAATCAAAACACACAAAATGAGAACTTGAAGAAGTTCGCCATCAACCTTTGCGAGCGGGCTCGCGAAGGCAAATTAGACCCCGTCATCGGGCGCGATGACGAAATACGGCGGGTTCTGCAAATTTTGAGCCGTAGGACCAAGAATAATCCTATATTGATTGGCGAGCCGGGTGTCGGAAAGACAGCCATAGCCGAAGGTCTGGCACACCGAATCGTTCGCGGCGACGTACCGGAGAACCTGAAGAAGAAACAGATTTATTCGCTGGATATGGGTGCGCTGATTGCAGGCGCCAAATATCAAGGTGAGTTTGAGGAGCGTCTGAAAGGCGTAGTGAACGAGGTAGTATCCGCAGCAGGCGAGATCATCCTTTTTATTGATGAGATTCATACCCTGGTAGGTGCAGGCAAGAGTAGCGGTGCGATGGATGCGGCAAATATTCTGAAGCCGGCATTGGCAAGAGGCGATTTGCGGGCAATAGGCGCCACGACACTAGACGAATATCAAAAATATTTCGAGACCGACAAGGCTTTGGAGCGCCGGTTCCAGAAAGTGATGGTAGACGAGCCGGACGAGGCTGCCACTATCTCTATCCTTCGTGGTCTGAAAGAGCGTTACGAGACCCACCACAAAGTGCGTATCAAAGACGATGCGATCATAGCGGCAGTGACACTGAGTGCGCGGTATATTACCGATCGTTTTCTGCCGGACAAAGCTATCGATCTGGTGGACGAAGCGGCAGCCAAACTGAGGCTGGAGGTGGATTCCAAACCGGAAGAGATCGATTCGTTAGACAGACAAATCAAACAGTTGGAGATCGAACGCGAAGCTATCAAGCGCGATAAAGACGCAGCGAAACTGAACGAGATTGAGGCACAATTAAAAGAATTGAAAGCCAAGAGCGACGAGTTGAATGCACGCTGGAACAAGGAGAAAGGCTATGTAGCCACCATACAGAACGAAAAAGCGCGCATTGAGACGCTGAAACATCAGGCCGAAGTGGCGGAACGCGAAGGCGACTACGGCAAAGTAGCGGAGATACGTTACAGCCAGATCCCGGCAGCCGAAGCAAATATCAAATCAGCGCAAGCAACACTCCATCAGTTGGGCACGGAGAGCCTAATCAAAGAAGAGGTGGACGAAGACGATATAGCCGAAGTAGTAGCCCGTTGGACCGGTATTCCCGTAGCCCGAATGATGCAAAGCGAACGCGACAAACTGCTGCATCTGGAGGAAGAGTTGCATAAACGTGTGATTGGTCAAGACCAGGCAATCGAGGCTGTCAGCGATGCTATCCGGAGAAGCCGGGCAGGATTGCAAGATCCGAAACGACCGATCGGCAGTTTCATCTTCCTGGGAACAACAGGCGTCGGCAAGACAGAGCTGGCAAAAGCACTGGCCGACTACCTATTTGACGACGAGAATATGATGACGCGTATCGATATGAGTGAATATCAGGAGAAATTCTCCGCGACACGACTCATCGGAGCTCCTCCGGGATACGTAGGATACGACGAAGGCGGTCAGTTAACCGAAGCTATTCGCAGAAAGCCCTACTCCGTAGTACTTTTCGACGAAATAGAGAAAGCCCATCCTGATGTATTTAACGTGCTGCTGCAGGTTTTGGATGACGGAAGGTTGACAGACAACAAAGGGCGTCTTGTGAACTTCAAGAACACGCTCATCATTATGACGAGTAACCTCACAGAGGAACAGTTGCGTGCGACCGTACGACCCGAGTTCATCAACCGTATTGACGAAATCATTCACTTCAGCGAGTTGACGGAGAACGATATCAAGGCAGTAGTAGGTCTGCAAGTGAGCCGCATCCACAAGATGCTGGAGGATCAAGGAATCGACTTGCGAGTAACGGACGACGCGATCAGTTATATTGCAAAAGAAGGTTACGACCCGCAGTTCGGTGCACGGCCTGTCAAGAGAGCGCTACAGCGACTTGTACTCAATGAGTTAAGCAAGGCTATCATCGCCGGCAAGGTCGATCAAACGAAACCGGTAACGGTCGAACTTCGCGACGGAGAGTTGAAGTTTAGAAACTAATAATGAAACAAAAAACAGGTATATTTATAGCTCTATCGGGCTTCCTGGTGCTACTATTCGTGCTGGATGTATGCAGCGGGAGTCTGTGGCTGTGGCCATGGGGGGAAATGAGTCCGATGGAGCAGAATATCCTGCACGCCATCCGCGTGCCCAAGGCCGTAACTGCTGTTTTGGCAGGCGCGGCTTTGTCCGTTTCCGGCCTTATCATGCAGACGCTATTCCGCAATCCTCTGGCGGGTCCATATACCTTAGGTGTTTCGTCCGGAGCGAGTCTGGGCGTAGCGTTTCTGACGATGTGTTCGGCGACACTGGTGATGCTACTTCCTGCAGCGGCATGCATCGGCGCAACTCTGGTGCTACTACTTGTATTAGCGGTAAGCAGGCGAGTAACAAGCAATGTGAGTTTGCTAATCGTAGGTATGATGTTCGGCTCTATTGCGGGTGCTTTGGTAAGCCTGCTGCAGAATTTCGCTAACCCAGATGCGCTGAAACTATTCATTGTTTGGACTCTGGGCAGCCTGAGCAGCGTAGGATGGAGCGACATGCAAATGATGGTACCTATATTATTATTGGGTGCCTTATTCGTGCTTCTGTCCTTGAAGCCACTAAACGGGTTGCTATTAGGGGAAGACTATGCCCGCGGTATAGGCATTAACGTAGAGCGGACCAGATTGTTTATTGTACTTGCTACGGGTCTGTTAGCCGGCGGCGTAACTGCTTTCTGCGGACCGATTGCATTTATCGGCGTAGCCGTTCCCCACATAGCCCGAGGCATCTTCCGCACTTCCAATCATCGTATAACAATCCCTGCATCGGCATTAATCGGTGCGTGTCTATTGCTGGTATGCGATGTACTATGTTCTCTATTCACCTACCCCCTTCCGATATCAACCGTTTCTGCTCTATTCGGAGCACCGGTCATCATATGGATAATACTAAAAAACAAATAAAATGTCTGTTCATGTTCAAAACAGTCGGATGACGACCGCTAAAATTCGTCAGATGAAAATTAATGGTGAGAAAATCGCCATGTTAACCAGTTATGATTTCACCTTAGCTTCACTGGTTGATGAAGCCGGTATTGACATGTTGCTTGTTGGCGACAGCGCCAGCAATGTAGTATGCGGTAATATGTACACACTGCCCATCACAGTAGACGAAATGATATTTCTGACCAAGGGAGTAGTACGTGCGGCACAGCATGCATTAGTGGTATGCGACATGCCTTTCGGCAGTTACCAGGTAAGCGAAGAAGAGGCAGTACGGAATGCCATCAAGATTCTCAAAGAGAGCGGTTGCGATGCTGTAAAACTAGAAGGAGGAGAAGAGATTTTGCCAGCGATACGGCATATGATACAGGCAGGAGTGCCCGTAATGGGTCATCTGGGTCTAACTCCCCAGAGCGTGAACCAATTCGGCGGGTATGGCCTGCGTGCGAAAGAAGAAAAAGAAGCGGAAAAACTCATCCATGACGCCAAACTGCTGGACGAAGCAGGCTGTTTCTCTATCGTATTAGAGAAGATTCCCTCAGCATTAGCAGAAAAGGTGACAAAGGCAGTGTCTTGTCCTGTGATCGGAATCGGAGCCGGCAACAAATGTGACGGACAAGTGCTTGTACTACATGATATGCTGGGTATTAATCAAGGTTTCAAGCCTAAATTCCTCCGTCACTTCGCTTCGTTGGGAGATGAAATAAAAACGGCCGTCGATACATATATCGAGGCCGTTAAAGACAGTTCGTTCCCTTCCGCAGAAGAGAGCTATTAAGGCATCATTTTCTCAATCTCGGCAGCAATCTCATCCTTGTAGGTATTTCCCGTCTCAGGATTGATTGGCAGCGCACCGAAGTCAATAGTAACAAACGGGTAGGTGCTATTAGAAGTGACCAATTTCAAGTCCTTCCGTCCCATACGCACCTCCATAATCTCATCAAAACGCAGAAGGATTCCTTGAGCATAGAGGAGTCCTTCTTCTCTATTAGCCAATACATTCCGTCCGACAAGTATGTCATGCTGGAACCAAGTCTCATAATTATCCCCCAGAGATTCTTTGATAAAAGCCAGAGCCTTTGGATTCAAGTCCACAGCCTCGCGTTTCCATTGCTCACGCTGCTGCTCGCGTTGTGCTGCAGCCTCACGAACGTGCTCTTCATTTTCCTGCACATATTCGTCTATGGATGCGATGTACATTTTCGCGCGTCCTCGCAAGCCGAACAACATCAACACATCTGCTATAAATACTACTCCAGGGTATGCCAGCGTGCCATAGAACTCACCAAGAATGAAAGGAATCGGCAAGTAGCAAATGGTTAAAAAGAGACTGATATAAAGCAACACACGACATTTGTTATGCGCATGACGGATAGCATGTATTGTCTGTTCGCGAGTAGCCTCACGAACGACTTTTACTTGTGCACGTGCGTCGAACCAATTCCAGATCAAGAAAAACGAAACGAGCATTAATCCGATCAGAACAAAAATAAGTGAATAGAGTAAAAATTCAAGTCTCATAAATATTAATTTTTAAGGATTATTAGCGCCGTTATTACATTTTCTAAGCCATAAAGGCACGATTAACTTTGTTTTTCGCCGCAAAGTTAACACTTTTTTTGTATATATCAAAATTTTTTTGTAATTTTGCATCAAAATTCTTCATTTACACTTAATATTAGACAACTATGACAACACAAGAAATGCAAAATGCTTTCGAGCAAGCGTATGGCCGTAAGGCGGAGAAGATCTATTTTGCCCCTGGGCGAGTAAACTTGATTGGCGAGCATGTGGACTACCAGGGCGGAAGTGTATTCCCCTGTGCATTGAGTTTCGGAGCATGGCTTCTGATTGCTCCCAATGCAGACAAAGTGCTACGTTTCAGATCGCTGAATATGCCACAGAGTTACGAGATTTCCATCCATTCCATCGCTCCTCAGCCCGATCGAGCATGGTGCAACTATTCTTTAGGTTGTATGGATATCATTTCTCGTCGTCATCCAGAAGCCAAATTACAGCAAGGATATGATCTGCTCTATTACGGCAATGTGCCAGCCGGAGCCGGCTTGAGCAGCAGCGCCGCAATGGAGGTTGTGACCGCAAGGGCATTCACAGAAGAGATGGGTGTAAAGATAGAGGACGACAAGAAATATCGAACCGAGTTAGCTCTGATCGGCCAAGAATGCGAGCATGAGTACGCAGGTGTGATGTGCGGTATCATGGATCAATTCGCTTCCGCTCAAGGTAAAAAAGATCATGCCATCTATCTCAACTGCGACACCTTGGAGTTTGAGCACGTGCCTGTAAAACTGGAAGGTATCAAAGTGGTTATTACGAATACCCATAGTCCGCACCATCTGGACAGCGGTGCCTACAACGACCGCGTACGTCAATGCAAACTGGCCGTAGAGCAAATCAGCAAAGTGAAACCAATTAAATTCCTGGCCGAACTGACAGAGGATGATTGGAAAGAAGTAGAAAGTGCTATCACAGACCCTGTTGCCCATAAACGTGCGCGCCACGTGGTAGGCGAAGTAGCTCGTACTGCTGCTGCAGTAGAAGCGCTCAAGAGAGGCGAAGTGGCCTATTTCGGCGAACTGATGACAGCCAGCCATGTATCTCTTCGGGACGATTTTGAGGTAACCGGTCCGGAATTGGACGCTTTAGCAGAAGCCGCATGGCAGGTAGAAGGTGTGCTCGGTAGCCGTATGACCGGAGGAGGCTTCGGAGGATGTACCGTTAGTTTGGTAAAGGACGAAGCGATAGAGACATTCAAAGCTTTCGTAGGAGCCGAATATGAGAAAAAGACCGGACTAAAGGCGGATTTCTATGTAGCAGAAATCGGCGATGGAGTAAGCCGCCTTGCGTGATTTTCCAAATACCGAAATACAGAAATATCGATTTATGAAACCGATACAGTTTTATACAATTAAGAGTAGCGGAGGTCTAAAGGTTGAGATTTCGAATCTTGGTGCAAAGATCACAAAACTGCTGGTAGCTAACCGCAAAGGGGAAGTCAAGGACGTAATCCTTGGCTTCCGCTCTGCAGACGAATGGCGCTCCAAAGAGACTTATTTCAATGCAATTTGCGGACGCGTGGCGAACCGAATCAAAGACGGTAAATTTACGCTGGACGGCAAACAATACCAATTACCGATCAACAACGGCACCAATAGTTTGCATGGAGGCATAGAGGGATTCAATGCCAAGATATGGGATGTAACGGCGCAGAGCCTCTATGAGATTACACTACACTACCGCGCAAAAGACGGCGAGGAAGGTTATCCGGGCAATGTGGATGTCTATGTAACCTACACGGCAACAAAAGATAACCGGCTGGTCATTCATTATGAAGCGAAGACCGATGCTCCGACCATCATCGCGATGACGAACCATGCCTATTTCAACCTGGCGGGTGAAGACAGCGGAAAAATACATGAGCATGTGCTCCAGATATTTGCGGATAAATACACACCTTTCGACGAGACCGCCTGTCCGACAGGAGAGATTCTTTCTGTAGAAGGCACACCGATGGATTTCCGCCAGCCCACTCATATCGGCGACCGCATTGACGACCCGTTCTTCGCGCCAGGCCGAGGCATAGACAACAACTGGTGTCTATGCACCGGAGACGCTCCAAAAGAATTGCGCCATGCTGCTACATTGGAAGCCGACGGACGGACTATGGAATGCTGGACAACCATGAAGGGTTTGCAAGTGTATACCGGCAACTGGGTGGAGCAAAACGAAGGCAAGAACGGAAAGATGTATGACGTACAGCATGCCGTTTGTCTGGAGGCGCAAAACTGGCCGGACAGCATCAATCATGCCGGTTTCCCGAATATTATTCTTCGTCCGGGAGAAAAGTTGGACGAAACAACAGAGTACAGATTCTTATGATTTCTATTTTATTAGCCATCTCGACCTTATTGACGAGTTGGCAGTTCCGGCAAGAGCCGTCGGAACAGATGCCGTATGTAGACACGACGTGGCATGAAGTGCGCGTGCCGCACGATTGGGCTATCAGCGGTCCCTTCGACCGGGCGAACGACTTACAGGAAGTGGTTGTAGTGCAGAACGGCGAGAAAGAACCGACGTGGAAGACCGGCCGAAGCGGTGGTCTTCCGTGGATGGGCAAAGGACACTATCGCACGCGCGTAAAAGTGAATAAGGATAAATTCTATACGCTCGTATTCGACGGTGCTATGAGTCATGCCGACGTGTATGTGAACGGCGAAGAGATGGTCTATTGGCCGTACGGGTACAACACGTTTGACTGCTATATCCTGCCGCAACTCATCACAGGTGACAGCGTTGATATAGATGTTTGGCTGGAGAACAAACCTCAGCAGAGCCGCTGGTACCCGGGAGCGGGACTATATCGAAATGTGCATCTGGTAGAGAGCGACCCTATACACATTCCGACCTTTGGTGTGCTCATTCGGACGCCGAAAGTGAGCAAAGAGTTCGCCCAAGTGACCATTGAGGTGGAGCTGCAGAACGGCGTAGAGGAAACAACAGCGGAGCAAGCAGGAGTGACCATAGAGACCGACCTGATTTTTGAGGACAAAGTGATTGCTACAATCCGCGGTCAGAAGGGTTCAGCCGATGTATTCGGTCCTCAGTTATGGAGTCCGGAGAGTCCGCATCTGCATATCGCACGAACGAGAGTAATGCGCGGTAATGAGATTTTGGACGTAAAAGAGACACGTTTTGGTATCCGGAGTATCAGTTATACAGCGGAGAAAGGTTTTCAGTTGAACGGCGAGACACGCAAGTTCAAAGGTGTATGTCTCCACCATGATTTAGGGCCGCTTGGAGCAGCCATACATAAAGATGCGCTTCGGCATCAAATCAAGATGCTACAAGATATGGGCTGCGACGCCATCCGTACAAGTCATAACATGCCTGCTCCGGAGTTAGTAAAACTATGCGACGAAATGGGTATGATGATGATGATTGAGCCTTTCGACGTATGGAACCACGGCAAAACGGAAAATGACTACAGCGTGGAGTTTGACGATTGGTGGAAATGGGACATCACCAATATGGTGAAGCATTACCGGAATAACACGTCTGTGATGCTATGGTCGAGCGGCAATGAAGTATGGAACCAAGTGCTGCCAGACGGCATTGAGATTGTAACGAAGTTGCAGGAACTTTTTCATCAGTTAGACCCTACCCGACCGGTAACAAACGGAATGGATCAGGCGATGCACGTTATTCATAACGGTTTTGGAGCGGCTGTGGAACTGCCGGGTTTCAACTATCGTACGGGGCGTTATATTGAAGGATACGAAAACCTGCCTCAGAAAATGATCTTGGGCTCCGAAACAGCTTCTACCGTTTCTTCAAGAGGCGTGTATAAACTGCCTGCAATCATTCAACCCGATGCAAAATATGCAGACAACCAAAGTAGCGGCTATGATGTAGAATACTGCGCATGGTCGGGTCTGCCGGAACAGGATTTTCAGTTGCAGGACGATTATAGTTGGACGCTGGGTCAGTTTGTATGGACAGGATTTGACTACTTAGGCGAGCCTTCTCCTTACGACACAGACGCTTGGCCAAGTCATAGCAGTTATTTCGGTATTATAGATCTTGCTTCTTTGCCCAAAGACCGTTACTGGCTTTATCGCAGCCAATGGAACAAGAAAGCAGAGACCCTGCACGTGTTACCACATTGGAATTGGAGGCGAGGCGATAGCGTGGCGGTATTCTGCTATACCACCTACCCGAGCGCGGAACTTTTTGTCGGCAAGAAAAGTTACGGCAAATTGCGCTTCGCGACCGCCGAAGAGACAGAGCGGCTGAGTAAGGGAGAAACGATTGATGGTGTGAGCCAAATGCCGGAAGTAGGCACCTTTGACATCCCAGAATGGGGAAGTGCACCTCGTCCGGAATTGCTGCCGCGATACAGGCTGATGTGGTTCAAAGTGCCATACAAAAAGAAAATGATAAAAGTGGTAGCCTATGACGAGAATGGTCAAGAAGCAGCACGTCAGTTTGTATATAAAGCCGGCAAGCCACATCATTTGGAGGTAATTTGGGCGAATGAGAAAGAGAATCCGGAGGAGTTATGCTATATGACGATTCGGGTTGTGGATAAGAAAGGCCATCTTTGTCCCTTCGCTGATAATCTGATTGAGTATGAGGGAGATGGTTTTGTAGCTGCAGCAAACGGCGATGCTGCGTGTCTGGACAGTTTTACAGAGCCTAAGATGCACGCTTTTGCAGGACAATGTACGTTTATTATAAAGAAGGGGAGTAAAGGAGAATTCCGCTTAGTAAAATAGAGCCCATTTAAAAATCACGGAATAATATACTATGTATATTATAAGTATAGGTGGGATACGATAAAACCAGGAGATACACAGGTAATACATAGTAAGAAAGATAGCCCGAGCAAATGCCCGGGCTATTTTTTTTGCCAGTTGACTAGAGGACTAGTATTCTAGAAATCTAGTAATCTAGTAATCTAGTGATCTAGTAATCTGGTGATTAGCGAACTTGTGCGCCTTGAACGTTGAACATCTTGTTGTCACGAACGATGTAGAGCACACCGTCAACAACAACCTTGTGGGCCTTCTCGGTCAGAGTGATGTTCTCGATACCTTGCGGTTCTGTCCAGCGATAGGTATCTGCATTGCTGAAGTCGAGTTCAATAGTGCGATTACCTTCTTCACCTTGCCAGAGTTGGCCGAATACGAGTTGGTTGTCACCAATCTTAACCCACTCATCGTTCTCTGTGTAAACCTCGAGCTCTTGATTCCAAGAACCAGCGGAACGGAACTTGAAGAATTGGCTCGGCTTAGCCTCAATCGTTGCGGTATAAACGTCGCCGGCGAGTGTCATAGCGGTACCTGCCCATGCATCGAAACCACCGATGATCTCTACGCCTTCAGCAGGGAAGTTCTCGGTCGGGAACTTCACGCTAACGACAACGGTCTCAGCAGGAGTATCGTCGCAACGAGCCCAACGGAGATCCTCAGCACGGAGGTCCCAAACGATGTTAGCCTCCTCGTGGGTCAGTTGGTTGTCACCTTCTTCACCCGGGATACGAGCCCATACATCGTCAACGAGCTTCTGCATGTAAGCATCGTCAGCCCATGCCGGCTCTACCTCGAGCTCACCGGTCTCACCCATCAAACCGCTAACGATCTGATACGGAGTGTTCTCAGCAGCCTTAAAGTTGAAATAGTACGTCGGAACACCATACTCCTGAGTCTTCTCAACATCCAACTGCATCTGTTGGAAAGTCCAACCGTTCATACCACCTACGATAAACGGAACTACGTAACCGCCGCAACCATCGCTGACAACGGTAACGGTGTAGTTGTGGTAGATAGCTGTACACGGATTTTGTTTCCATCCATCAACGGTAAATACGTTCGGAGCGTCAGCGCCATAGTTGATCATGTCGATCTCACCTGCATAAGCACCTTGTACAACCTGTACACCACCGCGGATAGCGGTAGCAGCACCTACTTGGTACTCCCAGTTGAAGTTACCATCTACGTCAAGCATGATCGGCTTAGCCTGCATACCCTTCTCAGCGTCCGGTTCAGCTTCCGGCTCGAAAGAAGCCACATACCAACCGTCGTAACCCTCAACAGCCTCAACAGCTACACACTCAGCCGGAGTGCTGCTCCAACCGTTGAACGAACCGGTAAGAACGATGTTGTTACAGTTCATGTCAGCCGGAACGAAGAAACATACACAAACGTCACCCTGGTTGTAATAATCAGCGAGAACAGCGTCAGAAGGAACCACGTCCTTTGCAGCAAATACGCTAACGCTCATCAGCGCTGCTGCCAAAAAAGCATAAATTTTACGCATAATTTGTTTTGTTTTTGGTTAATAATGTTAATTAGTTTGTTGTTTTTATATTCGATCAATCGATTTCTCGACACGTCGATATCTCGATATTTATCTTCTAATGATTAATAAACATATCCGTCACCACCTTGTGCAGCGAACTCATTTTGAGCATCGCCCTCAACATCGGTTTTGAAGTTCGGGTTAGAGCGTTTATCCTCATCGGGGATGGGGAACCAGTTCATGTATTCCGGTGTGCCGGAAACGAAGAACGGGCTATTGACAGCGGGCGGCATATCCGCTTTGCCCATACGTCCTTCCCAGTGGAAGCGATACATTTCCGGAGCGGCTCCGAAGAAACGTCCGAAACGAATCAAGTCCATACGACGTCGTCCTTCAAACCAGAACTCACGGCTCCACTCATCGAGCAAGCCCTCTTCATCCAAACTCAGTAAGGGATCTGCGTTCGCACGCGCACGGATGGTATTATTAATGATATTGAGTGCTCCGCCCTTATCTCCTTTACGGAAGAGTGCCTCAGCCTGAATCATATAGGCCTCAGCCAGACGAAGCATCGGGATATCGGTATCCGCCCAATCTTTACTACGACGGGTTGAGAGTTTCGGAAGGGAAGCTGTCGAATAGACACCGGTAAATTTCAGACCTGCCCACGAGTTATAGATACATTCATCTTTACCCATCTGCATATCACCCTTCAAGATGAAATTCTGTTTTTTCGGCGTATTCATACCATAAGAGCAGAAGATTGCACGATCATCGTCGAGTTGCTCCGGCATCTGATATTCGTCATAAATCATCGCCTCTGCTGTAGCACGGTCGATATTCTCGATCTTGAGGAACTTGTCAATCAGGGTCGGGGAAGTACGGAGGGCGTGCCATTCCGCCTCAATACCCCATGCATTCATACCTCCATAACGCGGACCAGCCACCAGGAAGTTACCGCCAGCGTGGCTTTGGGTATATAAACCATCCTGATAGATTTGGAAGATAGCTTCCTTCATGATCTCAGGACGATCGTTGTCACCCATAAAGAGCTGCTGGTAAGCGGTATAAACGAAACCGGAGTCTGTAGTAATCGGGGTTGTTACAAGTGCATGTTGCGGGTTATCGCTAATAAGAGCGGTAGCCTCATCGTACGCCTTGCTCCATGTATTGCCGGCTGTCCAATTCGGGTTGAATTTGTTATATACATCCGCATTGAGGTAAATACGCGCCAAGAGGAGTTGTGCGGCCGCTTTACCAACGCGATATGGCTGGAGACGCTGAGCAGGGAGTTCTACCTCCAGTTCTTTCAACTCATCTACCAGCCACTTATACAACTCATGGCGTGGGATATAATTCGGATACTCGCTGGACTCGGTCGTTACAAACGGCGCATAGAGGAACAAGTCCATGAGGTAGAAATAGTGGAACGCACGGATCCAGCGTACCTCAGCCAGACGATATTTATCCTCATCGGTCTCTTTCGGGCCATACGTCAAATAGTGGTTGCAATACTTGATATTGAGGTTTAAACGGGTATAGATACCTTTGATCATACCACTGGAGCCCGTCCAGTTAGTAGTCGGCAGACCGCGAGACTCATCATCATCCCAGATCCAGAAGGCCTCATCGGTAGTCAGATCATTACAATACCAGATAGTACGATAGAAACCGGACATACCTGCATCCATATCTTCTACATCAGAGTCTTCTCCCGGACCGGATTGCCCGATGACAGCCATACAGGAATAGCACTTGGTGAACATACGATCCGCATTAAAGGATGTGGACGAGTTCGGGTCAATAGGAGTGGTATTGAGGTCTTGCACACAGGAAGCCATTCCTAACGCCACACATACCAAAGCAAAATATTTTGTAATATTTTTCATAATATTTACCATTTATTCATTTACTATTTGTTCATTTATTTTGCCATTTAGCCGTCGGGCTATTTAGAATTGGAGGTTAATACCCAAAACGGTAGTCATCGAACGCGGATAAATCGAGTTATCTACGCCCCCGAGACCCACCTCAGGATCAAGTCCCGAGTATTTTGTAATTACGAACGGGTTGGAAACGGTACAGAACGCACGACCGGAGATTTTCCCCTTCGCGAAGGAATAACCGAGAGTGATGTTATCACAGCGGAGGAAGGAAGCGTTCTCCAAGAAGCGGTCGGTGATACTAGGATCAGCAGAGCCAATGATGGTTTTGCCGGTCTCATCCCAGATGGTTCTGTTATAGCCGTCCACATAATAGGTATTGAATACATCCACCGGCAGGTTGGTATAATAGCCGCCACGTGCGAGCTGACCAATAGGCACATTCTGGAGACGTGTAGAAACGACGTTATTAAATACATAATTGCCGATATTAGCACGGAAGGAGAGACCGAGGTCGAAGTTATAGAACTGGAACTTGGTCTGGAGACCCATCGTAACCGGAGCTACGGGGCTGTGTTTGAAGACCTTATCCAACTCATCAATAGAGCCATCGCCGTTCTGGTCAATGATGTACCAATATTGCGAGCCATCCTCACGTACGCCTTTGCGCGCCTCGTAGAGATAGAAGGTGTTGGTAGCATAACCGATAGCGAATTTCGTAATGGATTTACCACCAAGACCTTCACCACCATATCCATTACCATCAATCATAGTAGCCTCGCCATTGATCTTGGTAATCTTATTCTGATTCCAAGTTACGTTATAACCGAGATCCCATTTGAATTTCTTACCGTAGTCCAGAATAACCGCGTTGATGGAGAACTCAACACCTTGGTTTTGTAGCGAACCGACATTGGACATCACACGCTTGCGGAAGTTCGTACCCATCGGCACGATGGTATTATTGAGCAAGTCGGTCGTATTACGGAAGTAGTAGTCAATAGAACCGGAGATACGATTGTTGAGGAAAGCGAAATCAATACCGGCATTGTAGGTCGTTGTCTTCTCCCATGTCAGATTCGGGTTGAAAGCGTTCGGACGATCGGAGATATAAAGGGTATTTCCATTTGCGTCCTGTACCAGTTCGACAATATTGGCTTCAAAATCCTCGGTTGCGAAGTTTGTACCACCTACCGGATAGTAAGAAGTATGTCCCTTGGTCTGGGTATAACTCGGCATGTATGCGTAATCGCCGATACCATCCTGCTGACCCGTGATACCGTAACCCAAACGGAGTTTGAGGTCGTTGAGCCAATGAACATCTTTCATGAATGTCTCTTTGATTTTCCAACCCAGAGCAACAGAGGGGAACACACCCCAGCGGTGATCTTTGGCGAAACGCGAAGAGCCATCACCACGGACGGTAGCCGTAATCATCAATTGGTTCCATCCGATATAGTTCAAACGGCCGAAGAAAGAAACGAGGTAGTTTTCTCCTTTACCCTGGCTCACGTACGGATATGCAGGTCCACCGGGAACGCCCGAAGTACCTTGGTAGGTCATCGGGTAAGTACCACTACCCTCTCCTTTGTATTCATTATAGAAGTGTTGCCACTCGTAACCTGCCATAATATCGAAATGCTGTTGCGCCTTCTCCCAATCGTGGGCATATTGCGCAAAGGCATTGAACTGGAGATTGTATTTCATCTTCTGGTCATATCCTCTCCATCCGGTATAGTGGTTGGCCGTACCGAGCATGCTGTTGACATTAGTTTGTTTACCGAAAGCGAAGTCAGCTCCGAAGTTAGCATGCAGCATGAGATCTTCGAGGCCATGCACTTTGTAAGTAGCCTCCAAGTTACCGACGAACTGACCAGCTTGTGAGGTATTGGATTGATGCTTGAGCTGTGCAAGCGGGTTAGCTCCTGATTTGAGGCTGTACATCCAGTTAGGATCATCGTACGGGCCAAGAACGGAAGAGGAAGTACCGAGCGGCTGGAAGAAACCATCCCAATGCTCGTCCAACTCGGTTTTGGTAACATAGTAATTATTTCCGTTCGCTTCACCAGCGAGGATCTGATTACCATGAATATTTGTGAGATCTCCTGTTGAATAGATCGGCGCGGTCGGATCTTTATCCAGATATGCACCGGCAACCCCCGGCTCATAACTATTGTAGATATACATTCCCTTTGCGTTCAGATTGAAAATCAGGTGATTATCCAAGAACGAAGGATTGAGATTCAAGGATGCGGTTACACGCTGCATCTGCGAGTTCTTTACTGCTCCATTGTTAAGAGTATAACCAACCGAAGCACGATAAGGCATATCCATCACCTTGTTCTTCACACCACCCATCAACGAAACGTTATGGTCAGTGGAAACAGCAGTACGGTATATTTGGTTGAACCAATCCACATTATCGTTCATGAGGTAGGCATTGGACATATCCGACTGTCCGGCTCCGGTAGCATAAGCACGGAGTTCATCCCCTGTGAAGACCTGAAGATGCTTGAGCACAGAACCGAAAGAGACGTTACCATCATAATTGACTTTCAGTTTCGAGCCCGATTTACCTTTCTTGGTAGTAATAAGAATGACACCATTGGAAGCACGGCTACCATAGATGGCCGTTGCGGAAGCGTCCTTAAGGACGGTAAAGGTCTCGATATCATTCGGGTTAACCAAAGAGAGGGGGTTGGACACACCCTGAATACCATTGTTATCCATAGCGAGACCATCGATGACGATCAAGGGGTCGTTGGATGCATTCAGCGAAGATCCACCACGGATACGGATAGCAGCGCCGCCACCCGGGGTACCACCATCGGAAGTGATGTTTACACCGGCAATCTTACCAGACAACATATCTGTAGCGGTTGTTGTCAGAGCCTTGTTCATTTCATCCGGTTTAATAGCGGTAACCGAACCGGTAGCATCGTTTTTCTTAACGACACCATAACCAACGACAACGACTTCGTCCAGCAGCTCAGAGTCTTCTCCGAGTTTAACCGACATATTCGCAGCGGCTGCCAGTTCCTGGGTTTTATAACCCATATAGGAGATTTGGAGCGTAGCTCCGGGTTGTACGGTAAGAGAGAAATTACCATCCCAATCGGTAATTGTACCGTTGGTAGTGCCCATTTCGAGAATAGAAGCTCCAATAACGGGTTCTCCATTAGCAGCATCCACGACCGTTCCGTTTACCGTCATCTGAGCGAAAGCAGCAACAGAGCCCAGCATTAAGAGGAATGCAAGGGAGATTGTCCGAAATATATTAAAGTTAGTCTTTTTCATTGTTGCGTATTATTTAGATTCGTTGAATTAACAGGTTAAGGAAGGCGATGGAATGTAGCGCCATTGTACAAGAAGCCATCCGGTTTAACGGCATCATTCATGACGAATTTGGAGATGCTGAGCGCATCACCTTCTACATTAGGCGTAGCGCTAAGGAAACCGATAGAGAATCGGGAATCCGAAGAGAAGCCATCAATAAACCAGTTGCTATCATACTCTTTCACTTTAACGCTAAGTGTATCACAGGTATGGGTTTTCTTATCGTATTTGGTACGAACCTCCTTACGATAGTAATGTCCGGTATTAGCGAAAGTAGTAGCATCGCGGTTGAACTCCAGGGTATAATAACAGGTAGTGTCCGCCGAGACGGTATCCATTCTGTCAAATATCTGGATCGTATCGGTAATAAAAGTCATAGGCGGGATAAAAGTTGTACGGACAGAATCACGGAACACGCTATCCAGCACATATTCAGCCTCATAGAGACCTTCCCATTTGGTATTGGGCAGGCAGTTGATGACTTTCTCAAATTTCTCGACGCGTGCCACATTGTCCGTAGCCTCACCACCGATGGTTTTTCCTTCGGGAGTGATGAAAGCGTTGCCTCTGTAGATCAGGGTGTAAGGTTCTCCTTCTTTCGGAGTAACAATCAGCGTAAACTGCGTGTTATGCTCCTGCCACTCACCGTAGGTATAAAGGAGTGTATCCACTTTTTTAGGAGAGAAAGAACCGTCTCCGAAGACGAGTGAACGATAGAGCAAACGATTGTCGTTTACGCCCCCCGCGAACTCATACTCCACGATAGAGAGAACGTGTTTGTCCAGTTTCACGAGGCTACGCGGAGCACTATGCATGCTCTCCTTGATCATGTCGGAGCACACATCTGTCACGTTCGACTTGGTTTCGCAAGAAGTGAAAGCGGATACCGCTATCGCAGATGCGAATAAAGAAACAAGTAGTTTGTTTTTCATAATAGATATTTTAGTTAGTTATTTTTCTTTAATAAGGAACACGGACGCAGCGCCGAGGACGAGCAGCACACCAGCTACGACGAGCATACCGGCTTGCACGTGCGCGCATATATATTTAAGGAGGAGACCTCCGCAGAGGGCTGCAACAATCTGCGGAATACAAATCGTGCAGTTGAAGAGGCCGAGGTAGTATCCCATGTTTCCACCCTTGATAGCGTTGGTAACAATCGTGAACGGCAGAGCCAGCATAGCAGCCCAAGCCGCTCCGATGAGTGCGTAGCTAAGGAAGAGGACGTATTGGTTCGTTACAAACCAGATCGAGATAAAACCGATCGCACCTACGAGCAGGGAGATGGCATATGCACCTTTGTTTCCTGTCCAATGCTCCAGTTTCGGCAGGAAAGCAGCCCACAGGAGCGAGCCAACGGCCTGTACGCAGAAGACCACTCCGACCCATCCTCCAGCATCCTGGAAGGCAGCATCAGCAGCATTTATACCATCCCAACCAAAGCAGTTGATAGCGATGGCTCCATTAGAATAGGTCCACATATACATGAACGCCGCCCAGCAGAAGAACTGAACGAGACCGACCGTCCAGAAAGCGGATGGCGCTTCTTTAAGAAGCGTAATGAATCCTTTCTCTTCGGACTTATCGGATTTGTCGGACTTGTCAGCATCTTTAAGGCCGTGGAACTCCGCGTATTCGGCAGGATCAAGCTCCTTCACCGTAGCAAAAGTATAGAGGCAGCAGAGGATTAGGATTGCCGCTCCGGCATAGAAAGACCATTTAACAGAATCCGGGATGACACCTTCCGGCGCCGTGTTGGCAATACCGATCCAGGTAAAGAAGATCGGGAATAGGTAACCAACGACCGAACCTGCGTTACAGAGCGCAGATTGAATGGCATAAGCCGTACCCTTTTGCTCCTCGTTGACCATGTCGCCGACCATCATTTTGAAGGGTTGCATAGCGATGTTGATCGAGGTGTCGAGGAACATAAGGCTAAAGAGTCCGAACCACATGGCAGCATTCAAGCCGAGAAAAGCCGCTTGCGCGAATGAGAAATTTCCTGCATTCGGTAGCAGCAGCATCACAGCGACCGCTATGAGCGCGCCCACGAGCAAATAAGGTTTACGACGCCCGAGCGGCGTCCATGTCTTGTCCGAATACTTGCCTACGAGAGGCTGCACGATCATGCCCATCAACGGCGGCAAGATCCAGAAGAAACTCAGGGTGTGGGGGTCAGCGCCCAATGTAGCAAAAATACGGGAGATATTGGCGCTTTGCAGCGCGTAAGCAATCTGTACTCCGAAAAATCCAAAACTCAAATTAAAGAGTTGTGCAAAGGATAAATTCCGTTTCTGCATGGTATTTTTAGTATTATTTGTAAAATGTATATTACAAAATCGAGCACAAAATTACTACTTTTTTTTCGAACTCGCAAGAGTTTTGTTCATTTTTTGAAATTTTTGTATTTTTTTTGTTCGAAACATACCGAAATCTTTCGATAAACGAATCACAAACAGCAGTATCGGACGTTGGTTTCAAGGGGAAAAGTAATGATCAAAATCATTCATTTTTTCGAAAAACTCGCGAAAAAGTATATATATACTATGTATATATATAGAAAAAGCGCAATATGTACAAAAGACGTCAGTTATCCTATGGGTATCCTATGGGTATCCTATGGGTATCCTATGGGATGATCCCAATTTCAGCCCTATTGAAGGGTGACAAGAGAGCGGGAAAATGGTGCGGATGGAGAGGCAGGAAAGTGGCGAAGGGCATGGGATGAAGAGAAAGAAAAGAGATTTTTTGTAAAAAAAGACAAATGTACTTGCATATATAAAAAATAAGTTGTACCTTTGCGCCCAAATTGAATATTTAGATCATGAATGTAACACACGAAGAATTAATAAATGCGCTTCAGACCTATTTTGGTTTTGACACGTTCAAGGGCAATCAGGAAGCCATCATCCGCAATGTGATAGAGGGCAAGGACACGTTTGTGTTGATGCCGACGGGTGGCGGAAAGAGTTTGTGCTTCCAGTTACCGTCTTTGATCATGGACGGTGTTGCGATAGTGATATCGCCGTTGATTGCGTTAATGAAGAACCAGGTGGACGCGATGCGGAACTACTCGGAAGAAGAAGGCGTAGCGCATTTTATCAACTCAAGTCTGAGCCGAGGCGAGATTAATGCCGTGAAGGATGATGTACTGGCGGGCAAGACGAAACTGCTGTATCTGGCTCCGGAGAGTTTGCAGAAAGCAGAGAACGTGGACTTTTTGAAAGGCGTAAAGATCAGTTTCTACGCAGTTGACGAGGCTCATTGTATCTCGGAGTGGGGGCATGATTTCAGACCGGAGTACAGCCAGATCCGCAGTATGGTTCAGCGTATCGGCAAAGCACCTATTATTGCGTTGACAGCAACAGCAACTCCGAAGGTTCAGAAAGATATCCAGAAGAATTTAGGCATGCTGGATGCGACCGTATTCAAGAGCAGTTTCAACCGTCCGAATCTGTATTATGAGGTACGTCCGAAGACCGCCGATGTGGATAAGGATCTGGTGCGTTATATACGCAGTATGGACGGCAAGAGCGGTATCGTCTATTGTCTGGCTCGGAAAGAAGTGGAGGATCTGGCGCAAGTGCTGCAAGTGAACGGAATTAGCGCACGTGCTTACCACGCAGGCATGGACGCAGCGACGAGAAGCGCTAACCAGGATGCGTTTTTGATGGAAGAATGTCAAGTGATCGTAGCTACAATCGCTTTCGGTATGGGTATTGACAAACCGGATGTGCGTTTTGTGGTACACTACGACATTCCGAAGAGTTTGGAGGGTTATTACCAGGAGACAGGCCGTGCAGGCCGCGACGGCGGCGAAGGCCAGTGTATCTGTTTCTACAGCCCGGATGATATCGAGCGTTTGCGGAGATTCCAGAAAGACAAGACACCGAAAGAAATAGGCATCGGCAACCAGCTGCTGTTTGAGACACAGAGTTATGCAGAGAGTACGATCTGCCGCCGGAAACTGCTGCTGCACTATTTCGGAGAGGAATACAACGAAGAGAATTGCGGCAACTGCGACAACTGCCGGAAGACCTACAAGATGGTAGATGCGAGTGAGTTGCTTCAGATAGCATTGGAGACGATCCAGCAAGTGAACGAGCATCACAAAGCAGAACATATCGTCGATATCCTTCACGGCAACCAGACAGCCGAAGTGATGAGTTATCACCACGACGAGTTGGACAATTTCGGCGCCGCAAGCGATGTAGAAGAAAGCACGCTGCATGCCATCTTACGCCAGGCTCTGCTGGTAGGGATGATCAAAAAAGATGTGGACAGTTACGGCGATCTCAAGTTACAGAAAGACGGTTTGAAATTCATCCGCAGAGCCGGTAAATTCGAAGTTCCGATTGAGGTTCACGATGAAGACGATGAGATGATGGAAGGCGCAGGTGCGACCTGTGCAGCCGCCGACGAGGTACTCTTCTCCATTCTGAAAGATATCCGCCGCAAGGTAGCCAAAAAGAACGATGTTCCTCCGTTCGTCATTTTCCAAGATCCGAGTCTGGAGGCGATGGCAACCACTTATCCTATTACGATGGAAGAGTTGCTGACCATTCCGGGTGTGGGTGTAGCCAAGGCCAAGCGCTACGGCGACGAGTTCCTGCGTGTGATAAAGGAATACGTAGACGAGAACGAGATCATCCGTCCGGAGGATTTGCGGATACGTACCGTAGCGAAGAAATCGACGCGCAAGAAACAGATTATCCAAGCCATCGACCGTCGTGTGGATCTGGACGATTTAGCAGAGAGTTGCGGCATGTCGATGGAAGAGATGATGGACGAGTTGGAGGCGATTGTTTTCAGCGGAACGAAGATCAACATCAATTATTTCATCAAAGAAGTAGTTGACCCCGACGAGGAAGAGGAGATATACGACTACTTCAAGACCGCGGAGGACGACAATATCAAGAAAGCGATGGAGGAACTCGGCGAGGATTATTACGACGAGATGCATGTGCGGCTGGTAAGGCTGAAGTTCCACTGCGATTTGGGAAATTAATGAAAGCACGTTTTTTATTTACGAAAGCCTTATAACTATGCAGATAGCGTATATACCCTCTGAAAACGTACTGCCCCGTACTCGTGTTCCGCGTCCCCCACACGCTCCACAACGTTTCAACCGGGTATATACTGTATCGCTCATCAGAGCGAAGGCTTTCGAAAAAAATACCGCTTGGAAATGAAGAAAGGAGAGATAGATTTTATAACGCTCGGGTGCTCGAAGAACCTGGTGGATGCAGAGCGTGTAATGCGGCAGTTGGAGGCGGCAGGCTGGAAATGTGTGCATGACGCGGAAGAGCCGAAAGGGGAGATATGCGTGATCAACACGTGCGGGTTTATCGGTGACGCGAAGGAAGAGAGTATCAACATGATACTCCAGATGGCAGAACGGAAGAAGAAAGGGAAACTGCGGAAGCTGATTGTGATGGGCTGTCTGAGCGAGCGATACAGGGCTGAGTTGGAAGAAGAATTGCCGGAAGTAGATGAGTACTACGGGAAATTCGATTTTATGAAGATGATAGAGGGAGTAGGACAGCCTACCCCCAACAATGTTCTACGGCCGTCCACCGGACGCCCGATCGAGCAGAGCTCTTCACCCTTGAAAGGAAGGGAATATTGTTCTTCTTCTGAACGGAAACTCACGACGCCGGGACATTACGCGTATTTGAAGATTAGCGAGGGCTGCAACCGAATGTGTTCGTACTGCGCGATCCCGCTGATAACCGGCAGACACACGAGCCGCCCGAAAGAGGAGATATTGGACGAAGTGCGATGGCTGGTGAGCCAAGGCGTGAAAGAGCTGAACGTCATTGCGCAGGATTTGAGCAGCTACGGGATGGATTTGAAGGATGAAAATGAAAGGACGAAGGAGGAAGGAAGAGGCCGACATCTGCTGCCGGAGCTGATTGATGAGATGGCGCAGATAGAGGGTGTTGAATGGATTCGATTGCATTACGCCTACCCAACGGATTTTCCAGAGGAGTTGCTGGATGTGATGGCGAAACATGCGAATGTTTGCAAGTATCTGGATATCGCCTTGCAGCATTGTACGGACCATATGCTGGGTTTGATGAGAAGGCATATAACGAGGGCAGAACAAGATGCGTTGATACACAAGATTCGCGAGAAAGTACCGGGAATATGTATCAGGACGACGCTACTGGTAGGGCACCCGGGTGAGACAGAGGAAGATTTTGAAGAGTTGAAGAAATGGGTGAGAGAGATGCGATTTGAACGGATGGGTTGTTTTGCCTATTCGGACGAGGAAGGCACTTATGCTAACCGGCATTACAAAGATGATATCCCGCAGGAGGTGAAGGACGCCCGTGCGGCAGAGTTGATGGCCATCCAGCAGGAGATCAGCGGCGAGTTGATGCAACGGTTTGTGGGCAGGACAGAGAAAGTGATTATCGACCGCAAAGAAGGCGAATATTTCATCGGCCGGACGCAGTATGACAGCCCGGAGGTGGATTGCGAAGTGCTGATAAGTACAAAGGGACAAGGTACACAGTACAAAGAGGGCGAGTTTTACAGCGTAAAAATAACAAAAGCAGAAGAATTTGATTTATACGGCGAGATATGTTAACGAAAGATTTGATAAGTCTAATTGCAGAGGCAGCAGGTTTGAGTAAGAAAGATGCCGAGCAACTACTGAGCACAACGAATGCAATCATTCGCGAGAAGTTGATGGCAGGAAATGCCATTCAGTTGCAAGGCTTGGGTGCGTTGGAGATCAAAGAGCGCCAGGCCCGCGTCATCGTTCATCCCAAGACAGGAGAGCGTACCGCTATCCCGAGCAAGAACCAATTGGTATTCAGACCGGTAGCTAACATCAAAGACGAATTAAAAAAAGTGTAAGCCATGGCAGATAAGTTAAGTTGGACAGAGTTACGTCGCGCCTTGGCTACACGTGCCGGCGTAAGCGAGAAAAGTGCGGGTGTATTTCTGAACGCGCTGGTAAGCCAGTTGGTGGTAGGTCTGAAGAGCGACCGGCAGGTGAAGATCAACGGTTTGGGTACATTCAAGTTGCAGGCTGTTGCCCCGCGCAAGAGTGTGAATGTCAGTACCGGTGAAGAAATTATCATCGAAGGATACAATAAAATCATCTTCTCGCCGGAAGCTGGACTGAAGGAACTGATTGAGAGCGGTAGATTCATGGTAGACGGTGAGGTCTCAAAGCCGATAGAAGGGGATTTTCCGATAGATCCTATTAAGAAATTAGGCGAGCAGGCAGATGAGATTGTCGGCCTGTTGGCTGATTTAGGTCAAGGGCCGGAGACTGTAGTGACAGAGCCAGAGGCTACAGTAGAAGAGCCGGAGGCTATAGTGACAGAGCCAAAGAAAAAGAAAAATCATTTTGTGCGTGACGTACTGATTTGTGTACTCATTCTACTCTTGTTGCTGGTAGGCGGATATTTCTTCTTCCGCAGCCAGTTAAGCAATTTGTTGGAATCAATGACAGCGCCTCAGCCTCAGCCGGAGCAAGTAGAAGAGAACGCAGCACAGCCTCTCCCGGAAGAGAATACAGAGGTAGCGGAAGAGAGCCATTCGGACTTGGATTTAATCCCGGAGGGCGACATTCCCCAACAGCAGATTTTAGATGAGTTCAATGCCATTTCCGGAGATTTGGAAATGGAAGAAGAGCCTTATTCGGACTTGATTACCACAGAGCCGATGCATGAAGGAAGCCGATTGACATGGATGGCCAAACGTTTCTACGGCGACAAGCGGTTCTGGCCGTATCTGTATGACGCAAACAGAGACCTAATTGTCAATCCAAGCAATATCGATGTAGGTACCCCTATTCGCGTTCCCCGTTTAACCAGAGAACAAATGGACACGACGAATAGCGCTTCCATGGAGGCATTGGACAAGTTGCGAATTGAGGCAGAGGCAGCATGCAAGAAATAGTTGAGAATTGGAAGAAGATTTTATTCGCATAGAAGGTGCCGACACCCATAATTTGAAACATGTGACGGTAGATATACCGCGCAATAAATTAGTGGTGATCACAGGTGTGAGCGGCAGCGGCAAGAGTTCGCTGGCATTTGATACGTTGTATGCAGAGGGTCAGCGCCGATACGTGGAGAGTCTGAGTGCCTATGCCCGCCAATTCATGGGCAGGATGCAGAAACCGGCGGTGGAGAAGATCGAAGGTATTCCTCCGGCAATTGCTATTCAGCAAAAGGTAACGAGCAGAAATCCCCGTTCGACAGTTGGTACCGTGACGGAGATATACGATTATTTGAAATTATTGTACGCGCGCGTAGGCAAGACGTACTCGCCTGTGAGCGGGCAGGAAGTAAGAAAGAACACGATACGCGACGTAGTAGAATATATGGAGAGCCAGAAAGAAGGTGCACGTCTGTATCTGCTGAGTCCGATTGTACTACCAGAAGGCCGGAGTCTGCAGGAGCAGTTGGCACTATGGCAGAGCCAGGGTTTCAGCCGGATGATGATTGACGGAGACACAGTACGATTAGATGCGGACACATGGGAGAAAGCGGAAGGACATGAGGCGTATTTGTTAGTAGACCGCATCATTGTGGATCATGAGCAAGCGACCAGCAATCGTTTTGCGGACAGCGTACAGACCGCATTCTTTGAGGGGCAGGGAGAATGCCAAGTGAATGTACAAGGAGACAAAGGGCCAAGAACAAAGGTCTTCTCCGAACGATTTGAGGCAGATGGTATTCAGTTTATCGAACCGAGCGAACATCTGTTTGATTTCAACAACCCTGTGGGAGCCTGTCCGGAATGCAAGGGCGTAGGCACAGTAATGGGTATTGATCCGGACCTGGTAGTGCCAGACAAATCGAAGACCGTCTATGAGCAAGCTATAGCTTGCTGGCAGAGCGAACAAACCAAGCCATGGCTGGATGCGTTAATATACAACGCGGCGAAATTTGATTTTCCGATTCATACTCCTTTCTATGCCTTGACAGCGGAGCAGAAACAGTTGATCTGGACGGGCAACGAATATTTCAAAGGCTTGCACGCGTTTTTCAAGGAACTGGAGGAGAAGCAATACAATCGCATTCAATACAAGGTGATGTTAGCCCGTTTCAAGGGTAAAACCATCTGCCCTGTATGCCGAGGTTTCCACTTACGTCAAGAGGCGGAGTATGTACTGATAAACGGCAAGAGTATTCAGCAATTATGCGCGATGCCGATTTCAGAACTGGACGAATGGTTCAAACATATCGAGTTGACTGATGTGGAGCAACAGACGGCGGAGATGCTACTGGTGGAGATTAGAAACAGGCTGCAGTTCATGCAGGATGTTGGACTGAGTTATCTGACCCTCAACAGGCAGAGCAACACCCTCTCGGGCGGCGAGAGCCAGCGTATCAATTTAGCGAAATCCTTAGGCAGTAGTCTGGTAGGTTCGCTGTACGTATTAGACGAGCCTTCTATCGGCTTGCACCCTCGCGACACGGAGCGTCTGATTCATGTACTGAAAGAGTTGCGTGATTTAGGAAACACTATAGTGGTCGTAGAACATGACGAGGATATTATTGCCGCAGCGGATCATATCATCGAGATCGGTCCTGCGGCGGGAAGACACGGCGGCGAAGTGGTGTATGAGGGCAAACCGAGGCCGGAACTATTGAAATACGAGATTCCGTCCCTTCGTCGTCATTGGAATAATTATATCGAAGTAGAGGGTGCGTGCGAAAATAATTTGAAAAACTTGACAGTACGTTTTCCGCTTCACGTAATGACGGTAGTAACGGGCGTGAGCGGCAGCGGCAAGTCTAGTCTGGTGAGCAAAGTGCTCTACCCTGCTCTGAAGAAACACTACGGCACTGTCTATGCCGAGCACACGGGTGATTTCGGGCATCTACGAGGCAGCCTGCAGTTGATGCAGGACATTGAGTTTGTGGACCAGAATCCGTTGAGTCGGTCCAGCCGCAGCAACCCTGTGACGTACCTGAAAGCCTATGACGAGATCCGGCGTCTTTTTGCCGAACAAGCGCTCTCGAAACAGCTGGGCTTTACGCCAGCCCATTTCTCGTTCAACACCCCCGGCGGGCGTTGTGAGGCCTGTCAGGGCGAAGGAACAATCACGATCGAGATGCAGTTTATGGCCGATCTGGTGCTCGAGTGCGAGCAATGCCACGGAAAGCGGTTCAAACAGGACATTCTCGACGTGCACTACCGCGGCAAATCTATCTACGATATCCTCTGCATGACAGTCAACCAGGCGGTTGAGTTCTTCAGCGAAGACCCGGAGTGCGCCAAGATTGTCAAACGCTTAAAGCCGCTTCAGGACGTAGGTATAGGTTATATCCAGTTGGGTCAAAGCAGCAGCACTCTGTCCGGTGGCGAGAGCCAGCGCGTGAAGTTAGCTTCTTTCCTAGCCCAAGAGGAGAACAGACCTACTATCTTCGTCTTTGACGAACCGACGACAGGTCTTCATCACAAGGACATCGAGGTTCTATTGAAAGCCCTGAACCGGCTGATTAGTAAGGGACACACCGTCATCATCATTGAGCACAACCCGGCTGTCATTTTGGCAGCAGACCATGTGATCGACTTAGGACCGGAAGGCGGTAGAGAAGGCGGATACATTGTATGCGAAGGCACACCGGAAACCATTGCCGCATGTAAAGAGAGTTACACCGGTAAATACCTGGCACAAGTAATCAAAAACAACTTGTAAATCATTGATAGGCATGAAACAAAATAACCTGAAAGAAATACAACACTCGGATATTTTTGCACGAATTCCCCAGATGAATTACTTGCCTCGCTGGGGTGTGTTGCTGCTGGATATATTGCTAAGCAGTATCGCATTCTGGCTAAGTGTATGGATCGGTAGCGGTTTTCTCCACTACGTAAACTTATACCAACAGCCTATTCCTATCGGGGTGCAATTTCTCATCGTAATATTCACACAGGTCCTGGCGTTCTGGGCATTTCACACCTACTCAGGAATACTACGTTATTCGACTTTCATCGACACGCTAAAAGTACTACTCTCCAACATCAGCGTAGGGTTTATATTGGTGATTTTCAATATTATCATGGATCATAGTGCAGGATGGCATCCTTTGATGAACACCGTCTTAGCAATCTATGTGCCAACTGCTTTTGTGTTACTTTTCTCCTTGCGCGTAGGGGTGAAGACACTGAGCGAGAACTTGGAACGCAACCAAGGCAGTCCGCTTGTAATGATTTACGGTACTCAATCTGCGGGCGTTGCCATTGCCAAGATGCTACGCTCCGTAGGTAATATGCCTTACCGGCCTGTAGGATTTATCGCAGATGCAGATGAACGTCATGGTTATGATTTGGCCGGTTTGCGGGTTCGGGAATTGAACGAGAAACTATTCGCATGGATGTCCAAACGCAATGTGCGGCATGTGATTGTCTCACCATTAAAGATGAAAGAGATCAACCCGGCGAAAGACTTGCAGCAGTTTATCGACCATAATATTCATATTCTGACCACGCCCTATTTCACACAATGGGAAAATCTCGACGATATTGATTTGCAACGCATCGGTCGCATCGATGCCATCCGCATTGAGGACCTACTTGAGCGTCCGCAGATCTCTATTAACACCGAAAACGTACGTCAGATCTTGCACCATAGCGTTGTAATGGTGAGCGGTGCAGCCGGCAGTATTGGAAGCGAATTAGTACGCCAGATACAACAATATGAACCACAAGTGACCATTCTGCTGGATATCGCCGAGTCGCCTCTGCACGACATGGTATTGGAGTTACAGAAACAATACCCGGGTTCCCGCTTTATCCCGGTCATCGCTGATGTGCGCAACCGCGAGCGAATAGAACAGATTTTCAGTGAGATGCGGCCGGACGTAGTGTACCATGCGGCAGCATACAAGCATGTGCCTCTCATGGAGAGTTTCCCGAACGAAGCCATCCAGGCAAACGTTCTGGGCACAAAAAACATGGCGGACATGGCCGTCAAGTACCATGTGCAGCGGTTTGTAATGATTTCGACGGACAAGGCTGTAAATCCCACTAATATCATGGGCGCCAGCAAACGTATCGCGGAGATATACGTGCAATCACTTTTCCGCAAACTGCACGCCAAGGACGAGAATTGCACGAAGTTCATCACGACGCGATTCGGCAATGTGCTGGGCAGCAACGGTTCGGTTATTCCGTATTTCCGCAAACAAATCGCAGCGGGAGGACCGGTGACAGTGACCCATCCGGATATCATCCGCTACTTTATGACTATTCCGGAGGCCTGCTGTCTGGTCATGGAAGCCAGTACATTAGGAGAAGGCGGAGAGATATTTGTATTTGATATGGGTGAGCCGGTAAAGATTTTGGACCTGGCCCGCAATATGATCCGGCTCGCCGGATATACACCGGAGAAAGATATCCCGATTGTCTTCACAGGCCTGCGACCGGGCGAGAAACTATACGAAGAACTCCTAAACCAAAAGGAGACAACCATCCCCACCGTAAACGAAAAAATAATGGTAGCTCGCGTGAGGGAATTCGATTTCGAATCCGTGAGCAAGGAGATCGACCATTTGATTAAGACCAGCCGTATGTCCAAGCCTTTCACTACGGTAAAAATCATGAAACAATTGGTGCCGGAATTCATCAGTAACAACTCCATTTACGAGCAACTAGATCCACAATGATAGACAACATACAGACATTCTTTTTAACGCATAGTTACCTGATCGGTTTGATCAGTTTCAGTTTCGGTCTTTTGGCCCTGCCTATTGTTATTCGCATCGCAAAGGCGAAAGGCTTGGTGGTGCGCCCCAACAAACGCATGAGCCATACCGGCGAAGTACCCAATATTGGCGGTCTGGGCATTTATTTTAGCGTCATGCTATCATACTTACTCTTCGATTTTGACCAAGTGGCAAGTAACCAATTCTTTCTCATCGGCGTGGCTTTGATTATGGTGGTAGGTTTTATCGACGATATCCTGGTACTCACGCCGTTAGCTAAATTACTGGGAGAAGCTGTTGCCGGCTTGGCTCTCATCGGATTCAGCGATCTAAGGTTGACCCATCTGCACGGTATTTTCGGCATTGGAGAGATCGGTATCGTACCGAGTTACCTTCTCTCTCTTTTTGTACTTATCGGCATCATCAATGCCATTAACTTGATTGACGGCGTAGACGGCTTGGCCAGTGGTCTAGGCATGTTGTACTGCCTCTTCTTCGCCGTCTATTTCTATCTCGTAGGGTCGACCAGTTGGTCTATTCTGGCGATCTGTATGATCGGCGCGCTGGCAGTGTTCTTTATTTATAATGTGTTCGGCAACAGGGGGAAAATCTTCATGGGCGATTCAGGTAGCCTTCTCTTAGGATACCTAATCACAGCCTTTGTATTCCGTTTTTGCGAGCAGAATGCCTACCATCTGGTGCCGGAGGCATATCAGATGAGCGCGGCCCCAGCGGTGGCTATATGCGTGCTTACGGTTCCTATTTTTGACACCATTCGCGTCAGTCTGACCCGCATCAAGCATCATTGTTCGCCGTTCAAACCGGACAAGAATCATATTCACCATTTATTGTTGCGCACAGGGCTGAATCATATTCAAACGACATGTGTACTGCTCTCTGTCAGCGTCATCTTTATCGGACTCGCCATACTGGGAAGGAACTGGAATATATGGCTATTGTTGGGAGCTGATTTTGCGTTAGCTACCGGTCTTACCCTGCTGCTTTGGCGCATTTTGAACAAGAAACTATACGGCAATGCTGACGATTGACCATATATCAATGGAGTTCTCGTCCCGCCCTGTGCTGGACGACATCTCGTTCTTGATTAACCGGAAGGAACGCATTGCGCTGGTGGGCAAGAACGGAGCCGGCAAGACTACCCTGCTGCGTCTGATCGCCGGTGAATACCAACCTACGTCCGGACGCATTGCACGAGAGAACGGAATGACCATCGGATATCTGCCGCAGGTAATGCTTTTTCAAGACGACCGCACGCTCCGCGAAGAAGTGATGAGGGTGAAAGACGAGCGACATGAAGGCGACGAGAACGAAGGAGACGACGCCCGGTTTATCGCAGAGATGGATCGGACAATCATCGGTTTGGGATTCGAGCGCAAAGATTTCGAACGTCCCTGCTCCGAGTTCTCCGGAGGATGGAGAATGCGTATCGAGTTGGCAAAAATACTATTGCGACATCCCGATTTATTGTTGTTGGACGAGCCGACCAACCACCTTGATATTGAGTCTATACAATGGCTGGAGGATTTCCTCAAAACCAGCCAAAGTGCCGTGCTCATGGTCAGCCACGACCGCGCGTTTATCGATAATGTATGCGGACGGACGATAGAAATTACTCTCGGCCGGATATACGACTATAATGTCAACTACAGCCGGTTTGTAGAACTGCGCAGAGAGCGGCACGAACAGCAAGTGCGCGCCTACCAGAACCAGCAGAAAATGATCCAAGATACGGAAGAGTTCATCGAGCGATTCCGGTACAAAGCCACCAAAGCCGTGCAGGTACAAAGCCGCATCAAGCAACTTGAGAAACTGGAGCGGTTGGAGGTTGATTTGGAAGACACCAGCAAACTCAACCTTCGTTTTCCACCTGCTCCGAGAAGCGGTGATTTCCCTCTGATCGTCGAAGACCTGCGTAAGGATTTCGGCGAACACAATGTCTTCCACGACGTCACCTTTACCATCCGCAGAGGAGAAAAGGTGGCATTTGTCGGCAAGAACGGTGAAGGAAAGACGACGCTCGTCAAATGTATTATGGGTCAGTTGGACTATATGGGCACGCTTAAGATAGGTCACAATGTCAAAATCGGCTATTTCGCACAGAACCAGGCGGCACTTCTGAATGAAAATCTGACAGTCTTCGAAACCATCGACTATGTCGCGGTGGGTGATATACGAACCAAGATTCGTGACATCCTCGGTGCCTTTATGTTCGGCGGAGAGGCGAGCGACAAGAAAGTGAAAGTGCTCTCCGGCGGCGAGAGAAGCCGTCTGGCGATGATACGTCTGCTGCTGGAACCATGTAACCTGCTCATTCTCGACGAGCCGACCAACCATTTGGACATGCAATCCAAAGATGTGCTTAAGGCTGCGCTGCAAGATTTCAACGGCACCCTCATCTGCGTCAGCCACGACCGCGATTTTCTAAACGGATTAGTCAGCAAAGTGTATGAGTTCGGCGGCGGAAGAGTAAAAGAACATCTCGGCGGCATTTATGATTTCCTTCGGGCCAAGAAGATTGAATCGCTGCAAGAACTGGAGCGCAAAAACACAAGTGCCACAGGGCAAAACAGCATCCCGCAGGCCGACACAGAGCCGACATCTGCCAAACTCGACTACGCGGCGCAGAAAGCCGCAGCGGCTGCCCAGCGCAAAAAGGAAAAACAGATTGCCGAGACGGAAGCGGCGATAGCTGCACTCGAGGCACAACAGGCGGAGATAGAGCAACTGCTGGCCGAGCCCCAAAACCAGACGCAGGAGTTGTTCCAGAAATACGAATCTGTCAAACACCAGATAGAGCAAAAACTATATGAATGGGAACTCTTAAGCGAATAGATACCATGAACGAAATCATTGATTACATCATTTCCTGGCTCTGCTATGGCGATGAAGAAGCAGCCAAACGAGTAGCGTACACGTCCGACGAGAGCGCATTAGAGACCTATGACCTCATTATTGTGCCCGAGGGACATCTGGGCAAAGACCTGATAGCACCGGCACTTTCTAAACCCGTGGTGGAGCAACCGGCGAAAGGCAAGACTATTATTCGTACCGATATCGTCTATTCCACCTTCTTCTTTACCTCTCGGGCGGAAGAGTTGCTGAACCCGCAACGCGACGAGCACGGGCGTTTTGCGGCACGGTACTCGCTGCTGCACGAGAAGAGCCGACTGCTTATTCCGCGGCTTGACGAGTATGCCCGTTTGGTCTTGAAACAACTCAACCTGCCTGTGCCGGACGAAGGATTCGGGCATATCTATCTGACACACGATATTGACACCATCGCCCAATACCGCTCAGTTCGCGGAGCTGTCGGGGGCATCATGAGGGGCGAAGCGAAACAAGTATGGGCGGCACTCCGCGAGATACACAATGACCCGCTATACACCTTCCCCTGGCTCATTGAGCAGGATGCACGAGTGCCACACGCCGATGCGATCTATTTCGTCAAACAGACAGACGGCAAAGGATATGATTACCCGCAATATCCGCTCTGGGGAAGAGACTATAAACGACTGAAGAAACTGCTACGACATAGTAATACTTACCTTGGTGTGCATGGCAGTTACTACGGTGCTATTCCGAAAATCAAATACAGCAGGATGTACCGTGCCCACTATCTGCGCGCTGACATCGACCAGATGCAGAGGCTCGCCGATGCAGGGTACACGGACGATTTCACGATGGGTTTTGCCGACCAGGCAGGATTCCGCCTTCAGACCTCCCGTGCCATTCGGTGGATCAATCCCAAAACGATGCAACTGACCTCTCTCACCCTGCATCCGCTTATTATTATGGACACCACCCTCAGCAATGAGAACTACATGCATCTTGATGAAGAGGAGGCTTATTTCCTTTGCGAAAGGCTGATTGACAAAGTGCGAATGCACCATGGCGATTTGTGTCTGCTATGGCATAACAGCAGTCTCACACCGGATAAGTACCATAAATCGCTGTATGAAAAAGTTATTGGTTGTATCTGATCCTCCTGCTCGACCGGGCTTTCTCCCGCGGCTGCGTTTTCTGTGCGATTACCTCGTGCGGAAAGGATATGATGTGACCCTGCTGACCGAAGAATACCACCCGCTAGATTTCAGCCGTACTTACCCTGTCGAGACCATACGGATGTACAGCGGCGGGACGACGGAATGGTTCATCAAGACCGTCTGGACGCTCCTCACTAACTGGCATGACCGCGTCTTTGCACGAAAAGCGGTACAGCAATTACAAATCACAAAACATAAATACGACGCCGTTCTATGCACCTCCTTCTCCGATTTCCCGTTAGGAGCTGCACAAAGGATAGCAAAGGCCCTGAACGTGCCGCTGATATGCGACATCCGCGATCTGGACGAACAGGTGGATAACTCGCGCTATCAATACCGCCACCGGTCGTTTGTATTAATGCCTTTCCGTCGGCTCTACCGCGCGATTCACATCCGCCGACGCAATGCCGTCTTGCGCGTCGCCGACGTGGTCACCACCGTCTCACCATGGCATGCGGATTTCCTACGGCAGTTCAACCCGAACGTACATGTGATCTACAACGGATTCGACGAAGCGCAGTTCTATCCGAAGGACATTGACACGGATGAATTCAAAGTAACCTATATCGGAAGTCTTTTTGAATGGCAGAAAGAGGCGCTGGCAAAAGTACAACAAGTAACGCCGGTGACGATTCACACGCCACAGAACGATCCCGTTCCGCATGACCGGTTGGGAGACGCCATCCGCGAAAGTAGCATCATGGTCGTCCTCACAAACACCGACACACATGGTATGCTGACTACGAAATTCTATGAAGCGCTGGGATGCGAGAAACCCGTCCTGTGTGTGCCTTCCGACCGGGGCGAATTAGCTAAACTGATCGCTTACACCAACGCCGGTATCGCGACCGACGACATGGAAGAGATAAAAGCTTTTATCGAGGAGAAAAAGCAAGAATGGCAGCAAAAAGGTTTTACACGGCAACAGACGCAGCATCGTGAAGAGTTTTCGCGAGAGACACAATGCCGCCAAATGGAAGAAATAATCAAACAATACCTATCATGAAAAAATACATCTTAACCTTGGTACTTGGTACTTGGTTCCTTTGTACCTTTGCTTGGGACAGCCCGGTTGCCATCCCGGATGTAGGCACCGCACGCATCCGCATCGTAGGCCAGAACGCAGAGAATTATCTCTCGAATTTAGAGGCTTCCAATTCCTCCTGCTCCTCCCAGGCGCAGTTTGAGGCGAAAACATACAAGATGGCGAATGTCTTTATCGCCTTGCAGGCGGATATTGTAGCTATTTGCGAAGTGGAACGAAACGATGATATTCTGGGCTATATCGTCAATGCGATGAATACTATTTACGGCGGGAATGTATATACTTATATCACCGACGGGCTGTACGCTCATGCTTCGGCAGGCAACTATCAGAGTCTCAAATCAGGCTATATCTACCGCTCGGACAAAGTGACGCCGCAGGGCAGCAACACTTCACCTTATACCTCCGGCGCCGAATACAAAGCCCGAATGCGCATACAAGCGTTTAGAGAACTTGCCACCGATGAGATCTTCGTACTATCCATGAACCATTTCAAGGCGAAAGACTCTTCCGCCGATGCCGGAGAAGGGACACGAATGGATAATGTATCCAACCTGATTTATGCGCTTGGAAACATCACCACCGACCCGGATGTTTTAGTGATGGGTGACCTTAACGCTTATATGGACGAAGCACCTATTGAAGCGCTGGAAGAAGAAGGGTTCGAAGAACAACTGGTGCGCTTTGACGCAAACGCCTATTCCTATATCTACCGCGGTCAGAGAGGCATTCTGGATCATTGTATGGCGAACAGTACGATGGCGGAGCAGGTCACAGGCGCACGCGTGTACCATATTAATACCGCCGGAGGATATAACTACAAATACTCCGACCACGATGCCGTGTTAGTGGGACTCAATTTAGGCAAACAGCAGCGGGGAGAGAACCTCGACGACGTCTCGACGACCTCTCGCGCGCACAAGGTTCTTCACAACGGACAATTATATATTGAGATTGACGGCATCCGCTTCACCATCACCGGCACTAAGATCCAATAATGATTAGTATCATCGTCCCCATATATAACGCCGAACGCTATTTGGAAGCATGCCTGGATAGTTTGCTTTCGCAGAGCGAGAAAGAGCTACAAATCCTTCTCGTGGATGACGGTAGCACAGATGGTAGCCTCGCTATCGCGAAAGAATATGCTGCGAAAGATACTCGTGTAGAGGTTTTTTATCAGTCTAATGCAGGTCAGTCGGCGGCACGCAATGTCGGCTTGCAACATGCTAAAGGTGAGTTTATCGCATTCGTGGATGCCGATGACAAGATTGCAGAGAATTGGTGTGAAAGGCATTTGGAAGCGATAGAAGGAGCGGACTACATCCAGAGCGGCTATCAGCGCATTCTTAATGGCATCGCCGGAAAGACGCAGTTACCTAAACATCGCTATCAGTTCACTTCGCCGTGTATGCGGCTCTACCGTCGCGAAGCGATACAAGACCTGCGGTTTGAAGAAGGCATGATATACGAGGACGTCGTCTGGTCCGTGGATCTATGGCTCAGCGGGGCGCGATGCCGCATGATTGATTATTGCGGCTATCGCTATACCGCGAACCCCGAGAGCACTACCTCCCGGCGTCGACCGGAAGCGGAGCGGCGCGTCTTTGCCGAACTCGGCAAACGCCTTCCGGGTGCTTCGCTCAAAGGAAAGATGATCATTTTATACACTATTATACGTCTGAAACTACACTTTATAAAACAATGAAAAAAATCTTCTTCACCTTAGTCCTTGGTACTTTGTCCCTTTGTACCTTTGCTGCCACGTACTACGCTTCGCCGAATGGTCTGGGCGACGGCAGTTCGTATTTCTCCCCCACTACGTTTGCTTCGGGCGTGAGTCTGCTGAGCAACCCCGGCGACACGCTCTATCTGGTCGAAGGCACATACGAGTTTACAGACAAATTCAGTATCAACAAGCAAGGCTCCGCTTCCAAACGTATCGTCATCTCCGGCTATCCGGGCGACAAGGTAACGCTGGATTTTCATAAAGTGCCATACGGCACGCGCGGTATCACCGTGCATGCCAATTCGCTCTATGTGCATATCAAGGATCTCACGATTGCCTGGTCGGGAAAGAACAACCTCTATAACGAAGGTTCATACTGCCTCTTTGAGAACCTCGACATCTACGGTTCGGCGGACACGGGTTGCCAGATGAAGAAAGGCGGGAATAATGTGATTCTCAATGTGGACAGCCATGATAATTTCGACTACAAAACCATGAGCGGTTCAACGGCTAATTTCGGCGGCAATGCGGACGGTTTCGCGGACAAACAGTTCACCGGAGCAGGAAACCACTATATCGGTTGCCGTGCATGGAACAACTCGGACGACGGATGGGATTTCTTCCAGCGCGTCAGCAATTCGAATACCATCATCGAGAACTGCGTCTGCTACCAGAACGGACCTGCTTACTACGACATGAGCCAAAACCCGCGTGCGCTGACAACCGACAAAGCATGGTTCGACTCCAAAGTAGGTACGCAGATGACAGACCGATACGGACAAACGATTACCATCACCTTGGAGCAATTTCCTTGCCAGGGCAACGGAAACGGCTTCAAAATGGGGGGAGATCATACGGACCATAAGATTCTCATTCACCACTCCCTCGCCGTAGCGAACCGGGAGCGCGGGTTTGACCAGAACAACAATGGCGGCACGATGTGGGTGTACAATAATTCCGCATACGAGAACGGCTATAATTTCGGTTTCACCACCGCGTATGGCACTAATTACATGCGCAATAACATCAGCCTTAGCGGCAAGAACGCCGACCAGCCTAAATCGCAGAACAATGCCGCGAACGAGTACAACACATGGAACAGCGGATATAGTTGCTCCGATGAGGATTTTCAGTCGCTGGACACAACACAAATACTGGCTCCTCGTGCGGCGGACGGTTCGCTGCCGGAAGGTACGTTCATGCGATTGAGCACCACATCCGGTCTCATTGACAAAGGTGTGGATGTGAACCTCGCGTACAATGGTCTCGCGCCGGATTTGGGTTGCTACGAGACCGACGGCGAGCACCATGAGCCTATTCCCGACGACACGATTCCTGCGGTGCAACCCGAAGGGACGCACGCCGTTGCGTTTGTTACCATCCTCGGCGCACAAGAGGACAAAGCCTTGCTCCATTACCTGCGTCAGAACGACAGCCTATGGATCGTTGAGACCGACGCTACAGACGCCACCACCGACTACAGCGGCTACGAAGTGATCGTCCTCGGAGGAAAGCCCAATAGTAGTGCTCCCGGATTTACGCCGCTGAAGGGTTACGACAAGCCGATGGTGTTGCTCAAACCCTTCCTGCTTAAATCCGGTGTGTGGAGCTGGGGAACGGCCGTTAACACGCAGGATCTCAGCGTCTCGGTGACGAACACAGACCACCCACTTTTCGAGGGACTGACCGTCACCGACGGCGAGATACAGCTCTTCAGCCAATGCAACACCAATGCCGTCACCGCCATCTCCGCATGGACGGCAACAGAAGGCGTGGAGACGCTTGCTTCGCCTGTCTCGCAACCGACCTACAGCGCGGTATCTATTCTGCCTGCAGGTACTAACTGCAACGGCACCGTCTTGCCGCAGCGGATGATCATGATCGGTGTCTCCGAATACTCCACCGCCTATCTCACCACCGATGGCATGAAACTGATTGAGAACGCTATCTGCCTCCAACTCGGCATTGAGAACAACCACCCTGCCGGCGTGGAAACAATCGTAAACCGTAAATCGTCAAATCGTAAATTCATATATGATGGTCAACTCTTTATTCAAGCGGGCGGCGCTGTGTATGATATCACTGGTCGCCGCATTTGCCGTTAGTGCGCAGGACGCACAGTATCAGGACGTCCATTACACCGTGGACGAGTCGCTTCTGACCGCCGAAGTGGGTCTCAACCCTCGCGCAGCAGGCGAACTGTTTATCCCGGAGACCATCGTCGTCGGACAAAACACCTATACCGTCATCGCGGTCGGAGACAAAGCTTTCAAAGGCTGCAAGAACCTCACGGCGGTCGTTCTGCCGAAAACGATCAAGCGCGTCTATCGTTCCGCTTTTGACGGAACAGGTATCATGCTCAACAAAGAGAACTGGTCCGACGGATGCCTGTGGATCGACTCCATCCTCATCGCCACGGACAAGAGTATCAAACCCCGTTTTGTCGTTCCCGAAGGCACACGACTCATCGCTGCCGGTGCGTTTCAGGGCAACAAGACCATCACAAGGGTCGAACTGCCGACTTGCATCTCGCGCATCGACCATGAGACCTTCCGCGACTGCAAGAACCTCCAGAAAGTGGTCATTCCGCCCACCATCACCTCCATCGGCGAAGAAGCCTTCACCGGTTCCGGTCTCTATGCTAACGAGAACAAATGGAAGAAAGGTGCTTTCATCATTGACGACTGCCTGATTGCCACCAACAATGACCTGCCGGCGAAATATATCTTCAAGAACAAGATTCCTATCCGTCTCATCGCAGAGCGTGCTTTTGCGAACAAGAAGGGACTCAAATCGGTCACTATTCCTGCTTCAGTAACTGCCATTCCTACCGCTTGTTTCTACGGCTGTGAGAACCTGACGGATGTCCTTATTCCTTCGTCTGTCCGCACGGTCGGCAATTTCGCTTTCTATGGCTGCACGCTGCTTAAGAACGCCCTTCTGCCGCGCGAACTGGAGAGCTTGGGAGCCGGAGCCTTCTACGGTTGTGTCAACCTGCGCGAACAAGTGCTGAGCGACAAACTGGAGATCTTGGGTCGCGCGACTTTCTTCACCTGCCGCAACATCAAAGCCATCACTCTTCCGGCTCACCTGAAACGGATAGATGCCGGCTGTTTCGCAGGCTGCGCAGCGATCGAAGCGATCGAACTGCCGCGGACTCTGCTCTTCCTCGGCGATCAGGCTTTTGCGGGCTGCGCCACACTGCGCAAGGTGGTTATTCCTGCCGGCATCAACTCGCTGCCGAAACAGCTCTTCCAAGGCTGCACGCGGCTTTATCGCGTGGACCTGCCGGACGGACTGTACGCCATCGGTGACGAAGCGCTGGACGGATGTCTCGCGCTGGAGAAGATCAATATCCCTGTCTCCACTTTCCGTATCGGCGTGCGCGCCTTCCATAACTGCCAGCAACTGCGCTCTATCGCCCTTGTGGACCATATCCACATGATCGAGGAAGGGGCGTTTCTGGAGTGCAAGATGTTGGAGGAGATTGTGCTGCCGGAAGGATTGTTACGCTTGCACAGCGGCGCTTTCTCGCAATGTATCAACCTGCAGCGAGTGACGCTTAACACCCGTCTCAAACGCATTGACGACGGCGCTTTCTACGGTTGCCGGAGTCTGCGGGAGGTGCAATGGAACGACAGCCTGCAGTCTATCGGTGCGGAGGCATTCATGGACTGCCGCTATCTCCGTGCGCCCGTCCTCGCTCCCTCTGTCGAGATCGGCAAGAATGCGTTTAAAGGGACGAAATAAGAATAATGAATAATGAATAATGAATAATGAATAATGAATAATGAATATTGATCAATGAATAATGAATAATGAATAATGAATATTGCGAAGCATTAATCGTTTGAGCGGAGCGAAATAAGAATAATGATTAATGATTAATGAATAATGAATATTTAACTGAACAGGCTATGAAAGAGTTGAAATGTCCGAAATGCGGGAATGTGTTCTCGGTGGACGAGAGTGAATATGCAGCGCTGCTGAGCCAGGTGAAGAACGCGGAATTTGAGAGCGAGTTGAGTCGCCGGATCCATGAGTTGGAGCAGAGTCAGAAAGCTCAGCAGGCAGCGGAGCAGGCTCGTCAGGCAGCGGAGCAGCAAGCTGCCCAGTTACGTCGCGACCAGCAGTTTGCCCAGCAGATGCAGACGTTACAAACCCAGATACAGACCCTCCAGGCGCAGATAGCGCAAGCGGAGCAGCAGCGGCAGTTAGCCGTAGCGCAAGTGCGGCAACAGGCCACCGAAGCGTACATGAAAAAAGAGCAGGAGCTGGCGCAGGCACGTGCCCAATGGGACGCGGAGCTCAAGGCGGCGCAGGAACAGATAGCCTATTACAAGGAACTCAAGACGCGCCTCTCGACGAAGATGGTAGGCGAGACGCTCGAGCAACATTGCGCCACCGAGTTCGCCCGCATCCGCCCCCTCTTCCCATACGCCTATTTCGAGAAAGACAACGAGGTGGTAGAAGGAACCAAAGGCGATTTCGTCTTCCGCGATTTCTCCGAAGACAAGGTGGAATATATCTCCATAATGTTTGAGATGAAAAACGAGAACGACGAGACCGCCACGAAGCATAAAAACGAAGATTTCCTCGCCAAGTTGGATGCGGACCGCAAGAAAAAAGGCTGCGAGTACGCCGTGCTGGTCTCGATGCTGGAGCCGGACAGCGAACTATACAACGGTGGTATCGTAGATATGAGCCACCGGTACGAGAAGATGTACGTTATCCGCCCGCAGTTCTTCGTGCCGCTCATCACGCTCCTATGCCAGGCAAACCGCAAGAGTCTGGAGGCGAAACGCGAACTGGCTCTCATCAAGCAGCAGCAGGTGGATGTCACCAATTTCGAGGACAAACTAATGACCTTCAAGGATGCCTTCGGGCGCAATGTACGTCTCGCCAACGAGCGTTTTGCGGATGCTATCGAGGAGATCGACAAGACCATCGCCCATCTGCAGAAAGTACGTGAAAACCTCGTCAAATCGAGCGACAATCTGAGTCTGGCCGATAAGAAGCTGCAGGAGGTGACGATCAAGCGTCTGACAGCGGGCAACCCGACGATGCAAGCCAAGTTCGACGAAGCACGCGGCAACGCCCCAGAGGAGTAAGTACTATAGCCAATGCAACGAATATGTGATTTTATAGCCAAATGGATGGGTGCGATAGTGCTGCTGGTAGCCGCATTGAGTCTTGTTGTGCCCTCCTCGCTAGCGTGGATCGGCACATGGGTCATCAATCCGATGTTAGGCGTCATCATGTTCGGCATGGGATTGACGCTTTCTGCGAATGACCTCAAGATCGTGCTGCGTCGTCCCAGAGATATCCTGATCGGTTGCCTGACGCAGTTCACCGTCATGCCGCTGTTGGCATGGGTTCTGACCAAGACTTTCCCGCTTCCGCAAGAACTGGCGATAGGCGTCATTCTGGTCGGTTGTTGCCCGGGTGGAACGGCATCGAATGTGATCACCTATCTGGCAAAAGGCGACCTGGCTCTGTCTGTGGGCATGACTGCTGCATCTACCTTGCTTGCGCCGCTATTGACGCCGCTGCTCGTCTGGTTGTTGGCGGGCACGATGGTCGATGTGCATACTACGGGAATGCTGCTGAGCATCGTCTATATCGTCCTTCTGCCCATCGTCTGCGGGCTGCTATGCCAGCGCTTCATTCCCAAGCTCACGCACCGCGTCACGCCATACCTACCTGCTTTCTCATCCCTCGCGGTAGCTCTTACCGTCGGCATCGTCGTCTCGCATAATGCCTCCCGGCTGATGACGGCAGGTCTGCTCGTCGTGCTGGTGGTGATGCTTCATAACCTCTTCGGACTCGGTATCGGCTATCTGGTCGGCCGCCTATTGGGTCTGCAACGTCCGAAAAGTGTGGCGCTCAGTATAGAAGTCGGTATGCAGAACTCCGGTTTGGCAACCTCGCTGGCTGTGATGCATTTTGCGGCCTTCCCTTTATCTACTATTCCCGGCGCCGTATTCAGCGTCTGGCATAATATCAGCGGCGCACTCATCGCCCGCGTCTATTCACGAAACAGCCAATAATGGTATCAGGCCATTACTATGGCAGCGATTTGATATAATAATATGATTAGACAAGCGAACACAGTTGACATTCCGCGTTTAACGGCCTTGCTGCATCAGGTGAATAAGGTTCATCATCATCTGCGCCCGGATCTATTCAAACCCGACACCACCAAGTATAGCGAACAGGAACTGGAAACGCTGCTTGGTGACGAATCGAAGCCTATCTTTGTGTATGATGACGGAGAGGTGCATGGCTATGCGTTCTGCCAGATAACGGAAGTGAAAGACGACCGGTTGCTGCAAGACCGCAAGAGTTTGTATATCGACGACCTGTGTGTGGACGAATCGGCTCGTGGCAAGCATATTGGTAGCGCTTTGTTTGAGTACGTGCGTACCTATGCCAAGTCAATAGGTTGTCAGGCTGTCACGCTCAATGTTTGGGCAGGCAACGACGCTGCCATGCAATTCTACCAAAGCAAGGGTATGCGACCACAAAAAACAGGAATGGAAATGGAGTTAAACAGAAAGGAATGACGATACAAGAAGCCCTCCAAGTCCGCCATCGTACGCGGCAGTCCTCTGCATGGAGATTGACCACCTATCCGGCAAAGAGGCAATTGAGTTAGTAAGAGCACATAAAAAAGAATAGAATTATGAAGAGTTTTAAACCTGCAGCGTGGGTACTCCCACAGCCGGTGTTGATTATCGGCACATACGACAAGAACGGTAAGCCCAATGCGATGAATGCCGCATGGGGTGGTCAATGGGATATGCATGAGATATTCATCTCATTAGGTTCGCACGCAACTACCGACAACCTTGCTATCAATCCGGAGTTTACCGTGGCTTTTGCCACATCCGAGACCATGGTGGCAGCCGATTACGTGGGGATTGTCAGCGGGCGAAAAGTAGCTGACAAGATGGCTCGTGCCGGATGGACGATAGAGAAAGCACCGGACATCAATGCACCGGTTTTCAAGGAACTGCCAATGACCTTGGAGTGCCGCGTATCACGCATCATTGATGAGTCGGAAGACGGTTGCTATCTCATCGGTGAGGTTGTTGGTATCTTATGCGACGAGAAATACCTTGCTGCTGACGGCAAACCCGATATGGAGAAGATGCAGTTGATTACGTTCGATCCTATTCATCATACCTATATTGAACTGGGCAAGACCGTTGGTAGAGCTTTCTCCGATGGCAAGCAATTGGCGTAAGCAGATCAATGGATAACTTCGTAGCCATAGATTTTGAGACGGCGAACTTCGCGCAGTCAAGTGTTTGTTCGGTCGGGTTGGTCATCGTCAAGGACGGGGATATAGTAGATAATTTTTACTCACTCATCCGACCGATACCGAACTACTACAATGCGCGCTGCAGCGAAGTGAACGGACTGCATTTTGACGACACCAACGATGCACCCGAGTTTCCGGATGTATGGTCTGAGGCGGTGCAAAAAGTACACGAGTATTTCCCGTATATCGAGGACGGAGAGGTTCCGTTTGTGGCGCACAACAAAGCATTTGACGAGAACTGTCTGAAGGCGGTTTTTCGAGCGTACGAGATTGCTTATCCGGACTACGAGTTTGAATGTACCTTGCTCCGTTCTCGCAAGGTCTGGCCGGAAGGACATCATAACTTGGATATCATCGCCGGCTATTGCGGCTACGAAATGACGAACCACCACCATGCCCTTGCCGATGCCGAGGCATGTGCAATAATTGCAAAGCAGATTTTATGAGAGGGCATTGATATGGCGCAAAAGATACAGAAAACGAATGTGTGCCGGCTTCTGGATGCGACAGGGATAGCGTATGAGTTGATTGAGTACGAGGTGGATGAGTCTGACTTGAGTGCTACGCATGTGGCGGAGCAGTTAGGCGAAGATGTGGACGCAGTCTTCAAGACTATTGTGCTGGAGGGCGACAAGGTTAAGCATTTTGTCTGTGTCGTGCCGGGTGCATGTGAGGTAGACTTGAAAAAAGCTGCTCGCGCCAGCGGCAACAAGTCCTGCAAACCTATTCCGCAGAAGGAGCTGCTACCGCTTACCGGTTATATCCGCGGCGGCTGTTGTCCGATAGGGATGAAGAAACCATTCCCGTCGTACATTGACGAGACATGTCTTCTGCATGAGAAGATTTACGTCTCTGCCGGTCAGCGCGGCATGCAACTCCGCCTCACTCCGCAAGATTTGATTGATTATGTACCATTAGAAGTAAGCGATTTGATATAGTATGCATCGTACCATCCGACTTGCGACATATGATGACCTTCCTGCTATCATGCCGGTAATAGATGCGGCGCGGGAAATGATGCACGCTTCGGGTAACGTGAACCAATGGATCAACGGTTATCCATCTAAGGAAGTTATCCATGCTGACATCGCTCGTGACGGTGGCTTTGTGGTCACAGATGACGAGCGGATAGTGGCATACTTCGCCTTTCTCCCTGCGCCGGAACCGACTTATGAGAAAATATACGAAGGCGCATGGTTGAACGACGAACCGTACTATGTCATCCATCGTTTGGCGAGTTTGCCGGATGTGCATGGAATATGGGATAGCGTGCTCGAATGGGCTTTTGAACGGACACGTACGCTTCGCGTAGATACGCATCGTGACAATCACATCATGCAGCACAATATCCTCAAACACGGATTTAACTACTGCGGAATCATTTATTTACTTTCAGATGACGAACGCCTGGCATACCAAAAGACGATAATATGAAAAAGTTCTTTCCTCATATCCTTGGGGCGATATTTGTGCTGATCATCATCGGCGCATGGATGTTGATTGCGCACCTGGTCAAGAAACCGAACGATACGCAAGTACCGTTTGTGGTAGCACAAAACTATTTCGTGCGGAACGATGCAATCGAACCTGTTCCGGCAAAGATTGTTTCGTTGGACGAGTTTGAACAGTATTTCGGCATGGCTGCCTTCATGGGTAAGAACGGACAACCGACACCTATTGATTTTGAGAAGCAGTTTGCTATAGCTGTTGTGCTACCGGAAACTAATCATAGCACCGAACTA
>OCTX012291666.1_pt1 | contig 49046 bp, 39 predicted proteins | sample 1539691 | NCBI WGS metagenome assembly OCTX01 (sample SAMN02144231, study PRJEB22623) | gut metagenome | biome: sheep rumen | host: Ovis aries | place: New Zealand
GATGTGAAGAAAGTGGAACGTCGATTGACATCGGAAGAGAAAAAAGTTTTGCCGAAAAGAAAATAGTTTGATGCAACTACAGATTGTATTGGCGTTTTCTGTGGAGACGTGGCATTGCTGCGTCTCTTTTTTTATGTTTGAATGATAAAAGCTCGGGAAGCTTGCCGAAATGCAGGATGTGAAGTGTTTGACCATTTTCCCGGCGCCGGGAAAATGATCGAGATCGCCAAAGGAGCTCAAAGAGAGGTCGACGACTACATGCTCACACGTTATGCGTGTTATCTTGTGGCTCAGAATGGAGATCCGAGAAAGCCTGAGATCGCTTTTGCTAAATCGTCTGCGACGTTTGTCAACAGATGTCTGGAATAGCGACTGTTCCACGGTCGGAAAAAGAACAGATCTGTTGGTGTTAAAATAAGTTAAAAACAACAATGCGGGGAGGGCGTTTGTTCTTTTTGTTGTTACATTTGCATTGCTAAGTTTGTTGAGGTGTAATAACGCGATGTTGATTGATAACCAAATAATATGGAAAGAATAGCTTCTTTAATTATGATGTTGTGCGTCTTTTGTATATCAAATGCCGCCAATTATTTAACATTTGCCGCCGAGGAGGATGGCTCTACGTTCGGAATCGTGAACAAAAATAACAATCCTGACGTGCAGTATTCATTAGATGGTGGAAAAATCTGGACCGAGTTGGTTAATGGATATGCCATCACGTTGGTTCATAAGGGTGACAAGGCTTTGCTGAGAGGGGAAAATCCGGAAGGGTTCTCAAAGGGGTATAATAAATACTCATCTTTTACGATGACAGGAAAGATTGCTGTCAGCGGTAGTGTGATGAGTTTGATCGACGGCACAGGCGAAACCCTTGTTGTCCCTGCTGATTATTGTTTCTATAGGTTGTTCTCAGGTTGCACAAGCCTGACACAAGCCCCAGAATTGCCAGTCACAACGTTGGCAGAAGATTGTTATAACGGAATGTTCTCAGGTTGCACAAGCCTGACACAAGCCCCAGAATTGCCAGCCACAACGTTGGCAGATTATTGTTATAGTTACATGTTCAAAGGTTGCACCAGTCTGACGCAAGCCCCAGAATTACCAGCCACAACGTTGGCAGATGGTTGTTATCAATCTATGTTCGAAGGTTGCACGAGTCTGACACAAGCCCCAGAATTACCAGCCACAACGTTGGATAGATGTTGTTATAACGGAATGTTCAGAGGTTGCACCAGTCTGACGCAAGCTCCAGAATTGCCAGCCACAACGTTGGCAAATGATTGTTATGCATATATGTTCTCAGGTTGCACCAGTCTGACGCAAGCCCCAGAATTGCCGGCGATGACGTTGCCAGCTGGATCAGACATAGAGATTGGTTGTTATGCATATATGTTCACTTATTGCACCAGTCTGACGCAAGCCCCCGCATTGCCAGCGACAACGTTGTCAGATTTTTGTTATTATGAAATGTTCTCAGGTTGCACCAGTCTGACGCAAGCCCCAGAATTGCCAGCCACAACGTTGGCAGAACGTTGTTATAGCGAAATGTTCTCAGGTTGCACAAGTCTGACGCAAGCCCCCGCATTGCCAGTCACAACGTTGGCATTTCGTTGTTATGACGGAATGTTCTCAGGTTGCACCAGTCTGACGCAAGCCCCAGAATTACCAGCCACAACGTTGGCGGATTTTTGTTATTATGAAATGTTCAAAGGTTGCACAAAACTAACACAAGCCCCAGAATTACCAGCCACAACGTTGGCTAATTGTTGTTATAACTTCATGTTCTCAGGATGTACTAACTTGTCTGAAATAAGAGTCGCCTTCGTCGAGTGGGAAAAGGGGAACAACACTTATTTTTGGGTCGAAAATGTTGCTCAGACCGGCACATTCTACTGCCCGAAAGCATTGCCGCTTGAATATGGATTAGACAGAATACCTGAGGGTTGGACGGTGAAATATATCGAGGATATAACCAACTACCTCACCTTCACTGCCGAGGAGGATGGCTCTACGTTTGGAATCGTGAACATGAATAATAATAATCCAGACGTGCAGTATTCATTGGACGGAGGGGAAACATGGACCGCCTTGGCGGAAGGCGACACGGTCGTGTTGGCCCATGTGGGTGACAAGGCCTTGCTGAGAGGAGTCAATCCGCAAGGTTTCTCAAAGAAGGGCTCCTATTCATCCTTTAGGATGACCGGGAAAGTGGCCGCCAGCGGCAGTGTGATGAGCCTAATCGATGGGTTAGGCCTTTCTACGGAAATTCCTGGGAAGTTCTGTTTCCATGATTTGTTCAGAGATTGCACCAGCTTGATGCAGACCCCTGCACTACCAGCCACGACATTGACTGATTATTGTTATTATGGAATATTCTCCGGATGCACCAGCCTGACGCAGGCCCCTGAATTGCCAGCCACGGTATTGGCTGAGGGTTGTTATGCATTTATGTTCTTAGGTTGCACCAGTCTGACGCAAGCGCCGGAATTGCCTGCCATGACAATGGCTGGACTTTGTTATGAAAAAATGTTCTATGGTTGTACGAGTCTGATGCGAGCTCCCGAATTGCCGGCTACGACGTTGGCAGTTGGTTGTTATGAATTAATGTTCTCGGGTTGCACCAGCCTGACGCAAGCTCCTGAATTGCCGGCGATGACGTTGCCAGCTGGATCAAACTTTGAGAATGGTTGTTATGGAGGAATGTTCGAAGGTTGCACAAGTTTGACGCAATCCCCTGAATTGCCTGCTACAACATTGGCAGATGGTTGTTATCAATCTATGTTCAAAGGTTGCACAAGCTTGACAGAAGCCCCAGAATTGCCAGCCACAACGTTGGCTGATGGTTGTTATAACAGTATGTTCTCGGGTTGCACTAGCCTTATCCAAGCTCCGAAACTGCCAGCTTCGGAATTGTCAGACCCAAATTCGAAACTAACTTGTTACGAAGATATGTTCTCAGGGTGCACTAACTTGTCTGAAATCAGTGTCGCCTTCGATGAGTGGAATGACAACACTAAAAATTGGGTCGAAAATGTTTCTCCAACTGGCACTTTTATTTGTCCGAAAGCATTGGCAGAGGAATATGGAAAAGACAGAATACCTGAGGGTTGGACGGTGAAATATATCGAGGAAGGTACTGGCGTAAACGATGCTGTGTCAAGTGAAATAGCTGTATGGACAGAAGGAAACACTATCTATATACGTGGAGCGGAGAGTGATGTTGAAGTGTATGACATGTCAGGCAGACTGATTGCAAGTAAGCGTGGCGGTCAGGGAAATATCCAGATCTCGATTCCACAGAAAGGCATTTATGTCGTAAAAGTCGGAACAGAAACACATAAGGTGGAATTGTAAAATCACATATATTCCAACCATTATGTTTCTTTAATGGAATGAGGAGCTGAATCTCTTCGGTGATATTAAACAAGAGGGCGTATCAAAATTGATATGTCCTCTTTCTGTATTTAACGTCAATTCGGTGAAATAGAAGAATGTTATAGCTGGAGAAAAATGAGGATTGTTAAGGGCGGAACGCCCTAACCCCCTGCTAAAGTGCGAGCCGAAGGCGAGCACACAGATTTTAAACCACGGAGACACAAAGTTAACAGAGAAAGGCTACGCCTATTTTATGAGAAAAAGAGATAAGAAATCAATCATAAAGTGGAAAAAACTTTCTTCTTATTTCTATTTCTTCATCCTTAAAATTTGAAATTATAATTGATTCTATTGCCATACTGTCTGGCACAAATCTTAAAAATCTCTTTATCAGTGAATCTTGTACGGAGTCTGGTGAGTTGGTCTCGACAGTTGTAGCTGAAATGGAGAAGATCATCAGCTGGCTTAGCAATACAAAAAAGGCTTTTTTCATTTCAAATCATTTTTTCCTATACGTCACTCTCGGAATCACAGGCTCAACCGCGTCTCTCAGGAATTCATCGAAATCTTCATAGTCGTTGAAGCAGAGTCTGGTGACGGTGGTCTCTTTCTTCATCAGACAGAAATATCCGTACACGTCTTTGCCGTCTCTTCCTGTGCGGACATATTCAAGATAATAACCGTCGAACTTCTTCAAGTCTACCTCGCCTTCCTTGATCAAACCGAAGAATCTGCTCACTTTGAGAACAGTACCGTCTACTTCAAGACTTCTTGTCTGCATCACCAATCGATAGATGAGGAATCCTATGAATATCACTGTGAAGGCTGTGAAAATCATCCACCAATGCTTTGGAGCTTCATCTGGCATTATAGAAAGCACTAGTCCGCAAATCGCGGGCATCAATACAAAAATCGATGTGATGTAGTAGAATCTTGGTCTGAATTTAGTCTTTGTCATATTTGTTTTGTTCGTGTTTTTTGTAAAAATACTTTTTTGAAATCATATATCGGCAAATTCCGCTGAAAAGTTGAGGAAAAAATGTATATTTGCGAGAATTTGATATAGTTTGCAATGAATAGACTAACGGCTCAGGTGAAAGAGAAATTGTCGGTGTTGAGGCTAAAGGCTGTCCTCTTCGATATGGATGGTGTGATCTTCGATTCAATGCCGCATCATGCGGTGGCATGGGTGAAGGCGTTTGCCGACGAGAAAATTGATTTCAATGAGTATGAGGCCTATAAGCGTGAAGGAATGACGGGAGTCTCCACAATCCAGGAGATGTTTCTTGCCCAGAAGGGCAGGGAGGCGACTGCTGAGGAGTGCGACAGAATCTACGCCACCAAGTGCAGATACTTTGAGCAGGAGGGTCCGGCAGGGGTGATGGCTGGCATTCGTGAGGTGTTGGAATTTGTCCGCGACGCTGGTTTGCAGATATATATCGTCACAGGTTCAGGCCAGCATAGCCTGTTTGAAAAACTAGACTCTCTATTCCCGGGTATATTCGCACCGGAGAGAATGGTCACTGCCTACGACGTGAAAAAAGGCAAGCCAGATCCGGAGCCATATCTGATGGCATTAAAGAAAGGCGGTTTTTCAGCAGATGAGGCTATCGTGGTGGAGAATGCTCCGTTGGGAGTGACGGCAGCACATGCCGCTAAAATATTCACGGTGGCTGTCAACACTGGAATCCTTCTTCCGGAGGATTTGTTGAGTAAGGGAGCAGATGTGCTTTTTGATGATATGTATGAGTTCAGATCAGCCCTTCCTGAAATGGTAGATTTAGGATTGAAAAAATAAAAAAAGACGCGAGTATGCGAGGATTAAGATACATATTAGCATTTGTTTGGTGCATTTTGTGGGGTGGTACGTTTGCCAGCCAGCAACTCGCATTGTCTCGTTTCGACAACTATACACAGAAGGATGGACTAAACTATAATATTGTGCAGTGCGCGTATCAGGATGCACAAGGATATATGTGGTTTGGCACAAGTCAGGGACTTCATCGTTTTGACGGCTACACTTTCCATCCATATAAATACGGCAGTCAGGAAGGTCATGTCAGAGGAGAGCTAGTCCGTTGTATCTTTCAGGATTCACGAAGACGTTTTTGGGTCGGCACAGAGAATGGAGGCTTGAATATCTATGAGCCTAAAAGTGAAACGTTCTCCGCTATACCGTTGAGTAAAAACGGGTTGGCAAAATATTCGGCAAACTCTGTAGTCGAGGACATGGAAGGCAAAATATGGGTCGGAACGGATGAAGGACTTGCATTCCTTGGTGAAGGCTTGCTTCTTGAATACTATCAGTTCCAGGACTCAGAGGTTGGAAGCATACCATTTATAAAGACATTGACGGTAGACAAATACGGAAGATTGTGGATTGGCACAGGAGAGTCTGGTGTCAAACTTTTTGATCCGTCGACGGGAGATGTCAAGACTATTCTCCAAGATTTGGAGGTCCGTTCAATCTGTATCAGCAAAGATGGTGTGGTGTGGATAGGCTCATACGACAGAGGCGTATACACTGTTGACATCAACGATAAGAATAATGTAGAGTGTAAGCATCAGACGAATTTACCTACCTCGGGTGCGGAAGCTTCTGTAAAGGCGATATGTGAAGACCGGGATGGCAGAATCTGGATAGGCACTCGCTCCGGATTGATCTGTTATGATCGTGAGTCGCAACGATATGTTGTCAATGTCAATGATGTGCATAATGACATCACTCTTGTCCACAACTCGGTCATTGATCTGTTTGTTGACAATAAGGGTGATCTATGGGTTTGTACTCGAGGAGGTATCAGCTACAGAAACAGCGAGAAACAGCCGTTTGAACTTATCCAAGAGTCGAAAAACGACAATCGCTATCTGAATTGTGAGCAGGTTTACGCATTCTTGGAAGTGCCGGGCTCAAAAGTGTGGGTCGGAACAGAAAGCGGCGGTATCAATGTCTACGACATAAAGAGCGGCAGATTTGAGTATATCACCCAGTCGAATTCAAACTTGTCGGTCAACAGCATAAAGAGTTTTGCAAGGGTCGGCAACGAAATTCTGGTCGGCACTTACATGGGAGGCTTGAATGTGTTGGATATCAACACCGGCAATGTCAAGCGAGTATACCGACATTCTGAAACAGACAGAACCTCTATCAACAGTGACAATATCTGGAGTATTTGCATTCGTCGAAACGGTGATGTCCTGCTGGGAACAGGCGACGGAGTAGACAAGTATAATCCGAATAACGGAACTTTCAGCCACATGGACAAACTGGCGTTCAACAAAGAGGTTTGGAAGGTTTTTGAAGACTCTGACAATGATTTGTGGATTTTCACTCCGGAAGAGATAGTCGTATATCTTACGAAGGAAGATCGTACTCTCGTCTATAAAGAACGAGCACGCTCTATAGCTGAAAAGGCAAAAAATCAATTCTTGGTAGGTAGTCTGGAGAGAGGTGTCGTTGAATATAATAAGTATACTGGAGAGATACGAACGATTTCAGAAAAGGACGGATTGTCGAACAATAATGTGCAGTCTATCTTAGAGTGGGGCGATTACTATATTGTCTGCACAACGTCAGGAATGAGCCGGATAAAGAAAGAAAATAAGGAGATTGTAAACTATGATGAGAACGACGGATTGCAGAGCCGCCAGTTCCATTATGGAGCAGTGTATGTCTGCACTGACGGCAGAGTCCTGATGGGAGGAAATGCCGGATTCAATATAGTGGATTTTTCGGATGTCCGCGTGAATGAGTTCATACCGCCGATAGTGTTGGAGGACGTGAAAGTCTTCAATCAGGATGTGCAGGCAGATCAGATTTCAATTGATGAAAATACGGGAGAAACATGCTTGAATTTGAATTACGACCAGAACATGGTGACATTCAGATATTCGGCTCTTTCTTATTCGCGCGCAGACAAGAACAGATTCAAATATCGTTTGGTCGGACAAAGTGACAATTGGATCGACGCGGGTCATGAAAACAAATGTACGTACACCAATTTGCAGCCTGGCTCTTATATCTTTGAGTTGAGGGGAGCCAATTGTGACGGGGTGTGGAATGAAAAACCATTGAAAGTGCATCTTTATGTAAAGCCTCCATTTTGGAAGACATGGTGGTTCAAGACATTGATGACTCTGTTGGTGGTCGGCCTTGTGCTGATGTATCTCTACCATTATCGCAGCCGTATGATTCTTAAAAACAAGTTGGTTTTGGAGAAGCAGAAGGCGGAAGAGATGGAGAAAGTGGAGCAGCTGAAACTGGATTTCTTCACGAATATATCACACGAGCTGCGTACTCCGCTCACGCTGATTCTTGGTCCGTTGTCGAAAATTCTGAAAGACGACGGAGTCTCTTCCGAGTCGAAGCAGATGGCGGTGTTGGCGGAGCGAAACGCAAATAAGTTGTTGCGTCTTGTGAATCAGATTCTTGATTTCAGAAAGATAGAAAGCGGTTCGTTGCAGGCAATATACAAGCCTGGCGATCTTCCAGCGTTGCTTGAGACAGTTGTTCGTGCGTTCCAGACAGAGGGAGAGGCAAAAGGTATAAAGATCTCGCTTGATGTCGACGATGCGGCTCGTGGCAGACGTATGCTGTTTGATTCTGATAAAATAGAGAAAATTGTCGACAACCTTGTCTCCAACAGTATGAAATTCACACCACGTGGAGGCTCAATCAATGTGAAGCTAGACATATTGTCGCAGCACACATATTCTGAGGGCAACATCAGTGACAGCTATCAGATAACAGTGGCTGACACAGGAAAGGGAATGACTGAAGAAGACCAGAAACATGTCTTCGAACGATTCTACCAGAGCAGCGATGAAAAAGAGGCTGGAATAGGCACTGGAATCGGACTGAATCTTGTGTTTGATTTGGCAAAACTGATGGATGGAGAGGTGCTTCTAAACAGCAAAAAAGGAGAAGGCACAACATTCAGAGTCGTGCTGCCATTGTTTGAGACAGCTGAGAGTGCACCTGAGGAAATATCACTTGATGGAGATCCCGTTTCAAATGACAAGGACAACGAACCAATCGAGTTGTCGAGTGAGGAAAAACCAGTGCTTCTGATTGCCGAAGATAACGAAGAACTCCGTAAGTTTGTGGCAATCCATTTCGAGTCTAGATTCAATGTTGTTGAGGCGGAAGACGGTAGAATAGCATTGGAAAAAGCAGAGGAGCAGATTCCTGATGTGGTGATCACAGACCTGATGATGCCAAATATCTGTGGTGATGAGTTGTGTAATAAGTTGAAGCATGACGAAAGGACGTCGCATATTCCGATCATCCTGCTTACTGCCGTTCACAGCAAGGAGAGTGAGATAGAGAGTTTGAAGCGAGGCGCCGACGACTATATCACAAAACCATTTGATATAGAGGTGCTCGACCAGAAAGTGATGAACATGATGCGATTGAAGGAAAAGATTCGCAGTCGCTTCAAGATAGAGATGATTTCAGAACCTACGAAGGTTGTAACTCAGTCGCCAGATGAGAAGTTTATGATCAGGGCGATGAAGGTTATTGAGGATAATCTTTCCGATGCGGATTTCGACATCGAGAAATTTGCGGTGGAAGTGGGAGTCAGCCGTATGCAGTTGTATAGAAAGATGAACGCGATCACGGGAATGACCGTGAAGGAATTCATTAGAAATATTCGTATCAAGCGAGCAAAACAGTTGCTTGAAGACGGTGCGATGACAGTCTCTGAAGTGGCATACAATGTCGGATTCAAAGACATCGCATATTTTAGAAAGTGTTTTAAACAACAAGTAGGAATCAATCCTTCGGAGATTTCCAAGGGAGAATAAAGTGAAGAGGAATGGCAAATAGCAAGAGTAGTTTTTTGCATAAACTGAATTTTAAGTATCGTCTTACCATTTTCAATGAGAACACATTGGAAGAGGCATGGCATATACGATTGTCGAGGTTGAGTGTGATTTCGGTATGTTTCGCAGTCGCTGTGATCTATTTTTTGATCATTGCGGTGTTGATTATCAAGACCCCATTACGTTCGTTCATGCCTGGATACACAAGCGCGAATGAGCTTAGAAAACAGGTTATTTCTCAGGCAGTGCTTCTTGATTCACTTCAGGAGCAGGCAAAAATCAACGACCAGTATCTGGCGATGTTGCAAAAGGTTGTGACAGGCGATATTGCGGTAGGCGACAGTACGGCTTCACTTAAGGATGTTGTCAAGATGGACATGTCGAAGGTGCAGAATGAACCGTCGGATCGAGAAAACCAGTTTTGCTCACAATATGAAATTGCTCAGCGTTATGCGACAAATTCACAGATATCCGAAACAAGTAAAAACCGACTCATGCATCGCCCTGCACTTGGTGTTGTGCTTATGGGATTTGATCCATATTCGGGTGTGAATGGCGTGACTTTAAGTGTCGATCCATTGGAAAGCGTGTATTCAGCTTTGGATGGCTCGGTCATCTTTGCTGGATATTCTGCCCACAACCGTTATTGCTTGCAGATACAACATTCAGAAAGTTTGGTGTCGATGTATAAGTTTACTCAGCCATTCTTGAAGAGAATAGGTGAACGAGTGCATGCAGGAGAAATCCTTGCCACATTGCGAGGTGGAGAACCGTCGGAAATGACTTTTGAGTTGTGGCTCAACGGTCAGCCACTTGATCCAAATGATTATATTTCATTCTCAACACAGAAGAAAGCACCTGTTCAGCCAAAGGTCAAGAAGTATGAGGCTGAACCTGTGGATCAACCTGTTGTGAGAAGATCGCGTCGTGATTCAACACAAACAAGAGATACAACAACAAGAGTAAGACGTAGGAAAGTTGAGGCTCCGGCAGAAGCGGCTCCTGCTGAGACACATGCTCCAGCAGCATCTGAGCCAGCACCAACTCCGGCTCCAGCGCCTGCACCATCTGCTCCAGCACCAGCGACAGAAACTCCAGCTCCGGCTGCAGAATAAAGATAAAGTCAGATAGAAATGACACAGAAGGTAATTACAATTTTGGGTTCTACCGGTTCGATCGGTACACAGGCACTTGATGTGGTGCGTGAGAATCCAGACAGATATAAAATAGAATCGCTTACAGCAGGAAGAAATGCTTCTTTGTTGATTGAACAGATCAAGGAGTTTAAGCCGGCAATTGCAGTGATTGCCGACGAAAGCAAGTATGAGGAGGTTAAGAATAGTGTGGCAGGATTGCCTACAAAAGTGATGACCGGCACTGCTGCTGTTGCGGATGTCGCAGCCAACGACGCTTCAGAAATGGTCCTTGTGGCATTGGTGGGTTATTCCGGACTTGCTCCTACGATTGCTGCAATCAAGGCACACAAGAAGATAGCATTGGCTAATAAGGAGACATTGGTGGTGGCAGGAGATTTGGTTTGCCGCCTGTGTCAGGAAAACGGAATCAAGCTCCTTCCCGTCGACTCGGAACATTCGGCTATTTTTCAATGCTTGGATGGAGAACGCCATAATAAACTTGAGAAGATAATCCTGACAGCTTCAGGAGGTCCGTTCCGTGGCTGGACTCGTGATAAGTTGGAGAACGTGACTCCAGAGATGGCGTTGAAACATCCCAACTGGAGCATGGGGGCTAAGATCACAATTGATTCAGCCTCGATGATGAATAAAGGATTTGAGGTGATTGAGGCGAAATGGCTCTTCGACCTTACTCCAGATATGATAGAGGTGCAGGTGCATCCGCAGAGCATTATCCATTCGATGGTACAGTTTAACGACGGTGCTGTGAAAGCTCAACTTGGTACGCCAGATATGCGTATACCTATTTCATTGGCGTTGAGCTATCCCGAGCGTATCTACCTTGGTGGAGAACGTTTGGATTTCGGCAAAGTCAAGCAACTTACTTTTGAGGCTCCAGATCCAAAAGTCTTCCGTAATCTTGCATTGGCTTATGAGGCATTGGATAAAAAAGGTAATGTGGCGTGTGTGGTGAATGCGGCGAATGAGGTCGTGGTGCGTGAGTTCTTGAATAAGAAGATAGGATTCTTGCAGATGTCGGATATCATAGAGCAGACTATGGCTAAAATAGCTTATATCGCACAGCCTACATATGAGGATTATATCCAGACAGATATAGAGGCAAGAAAAGTGGCAGAAAGTTTTATAAAGTAATATGATTTATACGTTAATACAGTTTTTCGCCTCATTGACGTTGTTAGTGGTGATCCATGAGTTTGGACATTTTATAACTGCGAAGATGTTTGGCGTCAGAGTTGAAAAATTTTATATTTTCTTCAACCCTGGATTTAGTCTTTTCAAATTCAAACCGAAAAACAGTGATACTACCTACGGTATCGGTTGGTTGCCTCTTGGTGGCTACGTTAAACTTTCTGGAATGATTGACGAAAGTTTTGATACGGAGCAGATGAACAAAGAGCCGAAAGAGTGGGAGTTTCGCACAAAGCCTGCTTGGCAGCGACTGATAATAATGGTTGCTGGAGTGGTGATGAATTTTCTCCTTGCGATAACGATATATGCCGGAATCGCTTTCCACTGGGGAGATACATATTTGCCATTTGAGAATGCCAAAGATGGCATGGAATTTTGTTGGTCGGCTCATGAGATAGGTTTTGTTGATGGCGATATATTGGTTTCTGCGGATGGAGAGAAATTAAAAAGTTTGTCAGAGGAAGAGTTTCGTAAGATTACTGAAGCGAAGACGGTTCAGGTGGAGAGAGACGGTGCGATTGTAGACATTGCTATTCCAGACACATTCATGGCTATGTTGCTGAGAGAGGGTAATGGATTTGCGTTCTACCGTGTCCCATTTGTAGCGCAGAAAATTATCGACGGAATGCCTGCTGCGGAGGCAGGACTTCAGGCAGATGATAGGTTGCTGACAATAGATGGACAGTCTGTGTATTTGACGCAGGCAATGAAGCAGATAGCTTCACATAAGAACAAGCAGATGGAGTGGAGTGTTTTGCGAGGGGCAGACACTGTGAAACTGACAGTCACTCCGGATATCAATGGCAAAGTAGGTGTGTATATGAAGTCGCCATACGACTTGTATAAGATGGAACATGTCGAGTATTCTTTCTTGGAGTCGTTTCCACACGGAATAAAGACAGCGGTCGAGAAGATAACAGGATATGTCTCCGATTTCAAATACGTCTTCACTCCTGAAGGAGTGCAGTCGTTAGGCGGTTTCGGAAGTGTCGCATCGTTGTTCCCGGATTCGTTTGATTTCCATGCGTTCTGGACTATCACGGCATTCTTGTCTTTGGTCTTGGCATTTATGAATTTCTTGCCGATTCCAGCTCTTGATGGCGGACACATATTGTTTGTCTTGATAGAAATCATCACACGTAAGAAGGTAAGCAAGGAGGTCTTGCTAAAAGCTCAGATGATTGGCGTCGCATTCCTTCTCGCATTGATGTTGTTTGCGAATTTGAACGATGTATTTCGTTTGTTTAAATGATGAAATTTATTGACTATGCATAAGTCTGGATTTGTAAATATAGTGGGTAATCCGAACGTAGGAAAATCCACATTGATGAACACTTTGGTGGGGGAGAGAATCTCCATCATCACTTCGAAGGCGCAGACAACGCGTCATCGTATAATGGGAATTGTCAACGGTGAGGATTTCCAGATTGTCTACTCCGACACTCCAGGAGTGTTGAAGCCTAACTATAAGCTTCAAGAGTCTATGTTGGGATTTTCAACAAGTGCTCTTAAAGATGCAGATATCTTGCTTTATGTGACAGATACAGTGGAGAATGGCATGAAAAACAGCGACTTCATTGAAAAGGTGAAGAAGCAGCATGCTCCCGTCTTACTTATCATAAATAAGATTGATCTTACCGACCAACAGAAGTTGGAGGCTTTGGTCGCACAATGGAAAGAGATCCTTCCAAACGCGGAGATAATCCCAGTGTCGGCAGCCAACAAGTTTAATATTGATTACGTGTTGAAGAGAATCAAGGATTTGTTGCCAGAGTGTCCGCCTTATTTTGAGAAGGATGCACTTACCGACAAACCTGCACGTTTCTTTGTGACAGAAATTATCAGAGAGAAGATACTTACCAACTACGACCGAGAGATCCCATACGCAGTGGAGGTTGTAGTCGAACAGTTTAAGGAAAGTGACGACCTTATCAGAATCAATGCGGTGATCAATGTGGAGAGAGACACGCAGAAGGGAATCATTATCGGTAAGGGAGGAAAGATGTTGAAGATAGTCGGCACAGAGGCACGCAAGGATATCGAGGCATTCTTTGGCAAAAAAGTATTCTTGGAGTTGTTCGTAAAGGTAGAGAAGGATTGGCGTAACAAAGAGATGAAGTTGAAATCCTTTGGATACGACGCAGACATTTAACCCCAAAAAAGAAAGGAGAAAGAATTATGGCAAGTAATCTTGTAGCTATAGTAGGACGTCCGAATGTAGGTAAGTCCACATTATTCAATCGTCTGACACAGACGAGAAGCGCCATCGTCAACGACACGGCTGGCACAACACGTGACCGCCAGTATGGAAAAGTGACATGGTGCGGAAAAGAGTTTTCTATCGTCGACACAGGAGGTTGGGTAGTCAACTCTGATGATATTTTTGAGGAGGAGATCAGAAAACAGGTGACTATCGCCGTTGAGGAGTGTGATGTCATTCTATTTGTTGTCGACACAATGAATGGATTGACGGATCTAGATTCTGAGGTGGCTCATCTGTTGCGTCAAAGCAAAAAACCAGTTGTCGTAGTTTCAAATAAGGTAGATAATAACGATTGGCAGTATGCGGCTGCTGAGTTCTATAAACTAGGTCTTGGAGAGCCATATTGTGTGTCTGCAATCAACGGTAGCGGTACTGGTGATCTGCTCGACCGAGTGCTAGAGGTGATGCCTGCCAAACCAGAGGATGATACTAAGGACACATTGCCAAAAGTGGCTGTGGTCGGTCGACCTAATGCGGGAAAATCGTCGATCATCAATGCCTTTATCGGAGAGGACAGAACAGTGGTGACGGATATCGCCGGCACGACGCGAGACAGTATCTATACACGTTACGACAAGTTCGGCTACGATTTCTATTTGGTGGACACGGCTGGAATACGTAAGAAGGCAAAAGTGACAGAAGATCTGGAATATTTTTCAGTGATTCGTTCAATCCGTTCGATTGAGGATTCAGACGTGTGTGTGCTTATGCTAGACGCCACACGTGGATTGGAGGCTCAGGATTTGAATATTGTGCAGTTGATCCAGAAAAACAACAAAGGTTTGGTTGTGGTTGTGAACAAATGGGATTTGATTGAGAATAAGGATGCCAACAGTTCAGCCAAGTTTGAGCAGAGAATCAAGGAACGTTTGGCTCCGTTCACGGATTTCCCTGTCATCTTCACATCAGTGGTCAACAAACAGAGAATCTTCAAGGTGATTGAGGCTGCGATAGATGTGTATAAGAACCGTACACAGAGAATCTCAACAAGCAAGTTGAATGAATTCTTCTTGCCTTTGATTGAGAATTATCCGCCGCCAGCATTGAAGGGAAAGTATATCAAGATCAAATATGTGATGCAACTACCGTCTACTTCGGTGCCATCATTCGTCTTCTATGCCAACCTTCCTCAGTATGTGAAGGATCCGTACAAACGATTCTTGGAGAACAAGTTGCGTGAGCAGTGGCGTTTTACGGGAACTCCAGTCAACATATTTGTACGACAGAAGTAAGATAGACTATTGTGATCTCTGATACATATTTGTATCTTTGCAAATGAAATATCCCGTGGAGACGGGAATATTCCCGTCTCCACATTTTATTTTCTGCTATATGGGCAGAAACGACAAATTAAATTGGATTATTAATTAAGTACAAAATAATATGTTAGTAAAGACGTATGCGGCATCAATCAATGGCATTGATGCAGAACTGATTACAATTGAGGTTAACCTCAGCAGTGGATTCAGATTTTCTATTGTAGGATTGCCAGACAGTGCAGTGAAGGAGAGTCAAGACCGTATAACGACGGCCATCATGAACTCAGATTATCCATTCCCACGTAAACAGATAGTGATTAATCTTGCTCCCGCGTATATGCGAAAGGAGGGGACAGGTTATGATTTGACGTTGGCAGTCGGCATTCTTGCGGCTTCGGATGTTGTGTCGGCAGAAGCGTTGGAAGGCTATATCGTGATGGGAGAATTGTCGTTGGACGGTTCGGTGAGAGGAATAACAGCGTCGTTGTCGATAGCCATCATGGCGAAACATCTTGGATTCAAAGGATTCATTTTGCCAAAAGAGAATGCGAAAGAGGCGGCGGTGGTGAGTGGATTAGACATTATTGGCGTGGAGAGTCTGACTGAAGTGGTGGAGTTTCTGAATGGAAACATACAGATAGAAAAAACTGTGATAGACACACAGGAGTGTTTTTTCAGCAAACGAGATATTTTCGAGAGTGATTTCAAGGAGGTGTGTGGACAGGAGACAGCAAAACGAGCGATAGAGATAGCTGTGGCAGGCGGACACAATCTGATCATGATTGGCACCCCAGGTTCGGGAAAATCGATGTTGGCGAAATGTGTGCCATCCATAATGCCAAGTTTCACTCTCGATGAAGCATTGGAGACGACGAAGATCCATTCCGTCGCCGGACAATTGCCAAAAGACACATCGCTGATGACGACACGTCCGTTCAGAAGTCCGCATAACAATGTGTCGGGAGTGGCGTTGCTTGGTGGAGGCAGTTATCCAAAACCTGGAGAGATTTCCCTCGCCCACAATGGTGTGCTATTTCTGGATGAACTGCCACAGTATAATCGTGCAGCGTTGGAAGAACTGCGTCAACCGCTTGAAGATCATAAGATAAGCATTTCCAGAGCAAAATTTTCTGCGGAATTTCCTTCGAGTTTTATGCTTATAGCCGCGATGAATCCGTGCCCGTGTGGACATTATGGCGATCCTAACCATGAGTGCACTTGCTCGCAAATAGAGGTGCAAAAATATATGAGCCGGATTTCTGGCCCATTAATGGACCGCATAGACCTTCAGGTGAAAATTTCTCCGTTGAGCCATAAAGAATTGCTTGAAAATAAGGGAGGGGAAGCAAGTGCTAATATCCGCGCAAGAGTGGAGAAAGCAAGAAAGATTCAGCAAGAGAGGTTCAGAGACGAGAAGACAATCCACTGTAACGGGCAGATGGAGAAACGACACTGTGACATGTATTGCAAGATATCTTCAGAGGCGGAGGAGTTGCTGGAAAAAGCTATGAAGAAACTTAATTTTTCTGCCCGTGGATATTTCAAGGTGCTCAAACTTGCCCGAACGATAGCCGATCTTGCCGATTCCGTGGAAATCGATTCTACGCATGTGAAGGAGGCATTGTCGTATAGAAGTTTGGATAGGGAAAACTGGTGAGAAATAAATTTTTATTTCTCTAATATATATTCACAAGGAGAACTCTCACGAGAAGCAACTGTTCGGAATTTCCGAACAGTTCGAAAAGAAGGTAATCGTATGGTTTATAGAAATATTGATTACTATAATCTTGACATGATTATCTCTGTTGGCTTTAGAGTCAATAGTCATCAAGGTATTCTTTTCGGACTCATGTTAAATGATATCTTTAAGGAGGGTGAACTGAAAGAAAATGGAGTATGTAAGGATTCCTTACATACTGCTGTTGATGGGAAAAAATATCATACAAAGTCTAACAACCTTGATGTTATAATATCTGTCGGCTACCGTGGAATTCCATTCTGAATTGTTTGGGTAAACATTGAAAAAGGGCAGAGTCGTTGAAAACTTTGCCCTTTCTTATTTTAGTCCTTATTCTATCTGCCCTTCTTTGCAAATTTAGAAAAAACTTATGGAGTCAAAAAATAATTGCTATGGTCTTATAGAATGCAAGGATGTTCTGTCTTTTGGTATTTTCAATTTTACTGTCATTTGTTATGATTATGTCGAAATAATTTCTTTTGCTATTGATACGAAAAACAATTATCTTTGCAAAAAATCTAAACAGATATGGAACAGGAAAAACAAAATGTTGACGGAAGACGTGAAATAGCTTCTCGCAACACGGGTTGGGCAAACGCTGTCGCCCACAAACTTACGGAATGGGATGTCGCCCCCAACACTATATCTTTGATGAGCATTTTCTTCTCGATGGTGGGTTGTGCTCTTCTTTTAGGAAACTATTTCTTCGGCTTGAACCCTTACGTCGCATATATTTTATTTGCAGGTTGTGTCCAGTGCAGATTGCTTTGCAACCTTTTCGACGGAATGGTTGCTGTCGAGGGAGGTAAGCGTTCACCAAATGGAGATCTATACAATGATATGCCAGACCGTTTTGCTGATGCTTTCTTTATCGTTCCCGTCGGCTACATCGTAGGAGGTATCGGAGTGGAGCTGTCGTGGTTGGCTGCTCTTAACGCTGTCATGACGGCTTATTTCCGTTGGATTGGGGCTTACAAGACTAAGAATCACTACTTCAACGGACCGATGGCTAAGCAACACCGTATGGCAGTGCTTACATTCGCGTCGCTTATAGCTGCTGTATGCGTCCCATTCGGCTACGATAAACTAATCTATATGATTGCTTTGATTATCATGAATGTAGGTTTGGTAGCTACACTTATCAACCGTCTTTACTTAATGACTCACGCTGATAAAGAACTATGAGACAATTTTTAAGTTATCTGTTTCCAGAGCAGAGTTCCGAGGTCATTTTGATGATTGCCATCATACTCACTTCATTGTCTGTGGTGAGTGCGATCCTGTTTGCAGTGAGAAAGATTAAGCCGGAATTGAATATCACGGAGATCATCAACCGAACGAAGTCGTGGTGGATAATGGTGACTATCTTTATTTGTGCCATTTTCATCAACAATACGGTGGCGTATGTCTGTTTGGCAGTTTTGTCTTTCTTCGCATTCCGAGAACTGTATTCGGTGTTGCATTTCCGACAGTCGGACAGAAACGGTTTGTTGGTGGCGTTGTTGGCTATCCCGATCCAATATACGCTTGCCTATTTCACTTGGTATGGAGGATATATCATTTTCATTCCAGTGATTATGTTTTTGCTTTTGCCTCCAATTTTGGTGCTCAAGCAGGACACTCACCGCATCACGAAGTCGATGGCGATGCTTCAGTGGTCGTTGATGTTGTCGGTGTTCGGATTAAGTCATTTGGCTTTTCTTCTTTCAATGCCGGATATCGAAGGTTATTCGTCAGGTGGACGAGGACTACTTCTGTTTTTAGTTTTCTTGACAGAAATAAACGACGTTATGCAGTTTGTATGGGGCAAGACGTTGGGCAAACATAAGATTCTTCCAAATGTCAGCCCGAATAAAACGTGGGAAGGTTTTATAGGTGGGGCAATCAGCACCACAATTATCGGCTATTTTATCGGATTCCTTACTCCGCTTTCGACGCCACAGCTTATTTTTACCAGCGCTTTGATCGCAGTGTTTGGTTTTGCTGGCGACGTCGTGTTGTCTGCTGTCAAGCGAGATAAAGGAATCAAGGATATGAGCGACACGATTCCCGGACATGGCGGAATCTTCGACCGTATCGACTCATTGTCGTTCATAGCTCCTGCATTCTTCCATCTGATGTATTTCTTGGTTTATCCTCCATTCCCATCATTTGACGAAATATGGAAAAACCTTTTCTAAAGTCACGTTGCCTTAAAGTGATCTACAAAGGAATTTGTAGACCAATATTGAAATATTTTGTTGGTGTGCAATATCCGGATTGCTCATTCCTTAAGGACGAAAAGCAATTCGTGATTATCGCAAACCACAACAGCCATCTCGACACGTTGAGCCTGCTGACCTCTTTGCCTGGCGATATTCTGTGGAAAGTGCGTCCTGTGGCTGCGCAAGACTATTTTGGCAATACGAAGCTGAAGGCAAAGTTGAGCAATTTCTTCATCAATACGCTCCTTATCAACCGTCGACCTAAGAAAGAGGACGGGAAAAGCAACGCCATTGAAAAAATGGTAGAGGCTATCGACGAGGGGTATTCGCTAATCCTCTTTCCGGAAGGAAGCCGTGGGGAACCAGAACAATTGAGCAAGATGAAGTCAGGCATCGCACGTTTGTTGTCCCAACGTCCTAATCTAAAGTACGTCCCAGTGTTCATGACTGGAATGGGAACGTCACTTCCCAAAGGTGGAGTGGTGGTGCTGCCATACAATGCCACACTACATTTCGGACAACCAACTCTTCCAGAGAGCGACGATTCGTACGCTATCATGGATCAGATAGAAAAGACCTTTGCAGACATGGTAGAGAAATACGGCGTCAAGGAGGAGGAAGATGACGATTGAATGATAATACAGTAGTATCAAAGGATACGTTTAATAGATTACAAATTTAGGAAACTGCTCAGAATTAATTTAAAAGAGTCGAGGATTGTAAAGGGCGAAATACCCTAAATAAGAAAGACGCGAAAATAATTATGGATAAAAAATTAAAAGTATTTCTTTACGTTTGTTTTGGAATCAGTTTTATTGCCGGAGGTGCGTTTCATTTTCTTGGTGGTGATTTGTCGTCTGCTTCGGGAATGTTTTTTGCCAGTGCATACATGTTAATTCCACTGATATCAGTGATAATCACACAATTGATATTTGGAGAAAAACCATTTTCAGATGTAGGTGTTAGTTTTAAGATAAACAAATGGTGGATCGTGGCATGGCTTTTAATGCCGGTTGTCAATATCTTAGCGATGTTTGCATCTACTTTGTTGCCAGGCGTTTCGTTGGATCCTAATTCAGAGCTGGTGAGACTTGCGATTGCGGATATGTCGACGAAGGGTCTTGAGATTGATGGATGGGGATTGCTTGCTATTACTATAGTAGGTAGTTTGTTTGCTGGCTTCACTATCAATGCTTTTTTTGCATTTGGAGAAGAGATTGCATGGCGAGGATTCCTTCCACGAGTTATGTCCGATTGGGGATTCTGGAAAAAATCACTTGTTATCGGAATTGTTTGGGGGTTCTGGCACGCTCCCCTTATCCTTATGGGACATAACTATCCGGATCATCCGATAGCAGGAGTGTTTATGATGGTATTGTTATGTGTGGTTATGACACCAGTCTTTCTTTATCTTCGTGAAAAGTCAGGGTCTACAATGGTTGCGGCAATTGCTCATGGCACCTTGAATGGGTCCGCAGGTATTTCCGTGCTGTATCTTGCTGGTGGCAACGATCTTTTATGCGGCACAACAGGACTTGTGGGTATAATGATATTTATAATCTTGGATTTGCTTATATATATATTGAAGAAAAAGATCAATAGCATTCACGTCGGTACAGAAATTGCATCTTGACAATAGAAACTGTTTAAATCTAATTAGAAAAGTTTCTTGTTAATATTTATTGTCATTGTAGAGAAGATGAAAGATAAATACTATCTTTGCGTAAATTATCTCTGGAGTCTGAGACAATAGAAGATAGTTATTAAGACATTATATTAAAAGTAATGGTACAAAATGAAAAAAGAAGAAAAGACAGAGATGTTGAATCCGTTCTGTGACGAAGGATTCAAACGAATTTTTGGAGATAAGATCCTATTGATGGATTTTCTGAACTCTTTTGTTGACGCAGGGTCTCCCATTGTGGATCTGACGTATGAAAACAAAGAGTTGGTGTCAGTGGAGAGTGATGGTCGGACAATAATCTTTGATTTGTTTTGCAAGTTGGATAATGGCAATAATGTCATAATAGAGATGCAGAATAAAAATCAGGATTTTTTTGTAGACAGAGCGGTATTCTACCTTTCAAGAGCAATCTCAGCGCAGGGAGAAAAAGGAAGAATATGGAAATATGGGATTAATTCAGTAATTGGAATATTCATCACTCAGTTTAGAGTGTTCGACAACGACGATGTCCTTTCTGAGATGAAACTGATTGATCCAAAGACAAATAAGACAGCAAGTGATAAAATACACGGATATTTTATTCAGTTGCCTAAATTTAAGAAGTCAAACAACGGATGTGTGGACCATTTTGATGAGTGGATCTACAATCTGAAAAATATGGAGCGTATGGGAAATATAGAATTCAAGGATCAGGAAGTGTTCGATAGATTATGGAATCTATCCAACTGCTCTATGCTTTCCATAGAGGAACGCCGCAAATATGAACGCAGTTTGAAGGCATACCGTGATTATGTCAACCAATTGGATTTTGCTAAGAATGAAGGAAGAGAGGAAGGGCGGGCAGAGGGAAGAGAGGAAGGAAAAGCGGAAGGCAAAACAGAAGAACGTTTCAAAATAATATCTACATTAAAGAGAAAAGGAAAGAGTGACGAAGAAATCGCATCTCTTTTGGATCTGGATATAGAGGATGTGAAATCGGTATAGATTATTTGGTAAAGACGGGGATTATCTCCGTCTTTTTGCATATTGTATGGAGAAATACAATAATCCAATTTATGTGTATACTATGGTCTAAACGCTAAAAGACTGAGACCAAAATTTTGGATTTATTCTGCCTCATCTCTTCTTTGCCCAAACAATACCTTCATAGACATCCACACCATTTACGGTTTTCCATTCTGGATGTTCTTGGACGACTCTGTCTTTCAAGAATGAGAATGTGATAAGGTAGGCTTTCTTCAAACCTCTTGTGTTGGCATACTCAGAGACTTGTTCTTCTCCTTTCCGTTCGTATTCTTTTCCATACCATAGCTTCAACTCTATAAGAAACTCCTCGCTGTCGTAGTTGACCACAATATCCATACGCTTGTTGTCTCGGGTCTGTGGCTCCACGTAGTAGTAGCCTGTGCCGTTGATGATAGGTTTCAAGAAACAGAGGAAGAGTAGTCTGCCTCGTCGTTCCAGAAAAGCAGCGTCTTCATCTCTATATTCCTCTTCGATTGTCTCTTTGAAGCGACGTATCACATATTCCATATTGAGTTTGCCATTAAGAATGTACTCCGATTTGGTGACGGAAAGTTTGGAGTAATTGGAAATTTCATACTCTATTGTGAAATACTGGTGGAATATCTCTTCAAATATCGCATTATGCATCATTGTTTGGCCGTCTACATCCTTGATCTAGGAGAACATGTCTGCGATACGCAATGGCGGATTTGTCAGTGAGTAGGTCTATTTAGCACCGTTGACAGAAATGGAATACATGAATTCTTTCAATTCTGCGTTGTTTTCCATGTTCTTGGAGATGTCGTCAGCTAAGGTGTTGTCGCTATACTCCTGCAAGAATGACGGAAAGGAAACGTGGAGTTCATGCCTTTCTTTTTCCTGTCGAGATATTTATTGCGTAGCATTCCTAAGAAACTTAGGAATAATTGATTGTCTGTGCTTTTGTCTACTTCATCAATCATCAGAATGACTGGCTTGTTTTGCATAGTGCAAAACTCCGAAATGACAGAAGACAAATCCTCATAGTTGTTGCAATGACGACCTTTGGTCCAGAACTCTTTCTGCTCTTGTGGCAAAAAAGCGGATTTTGCCAATTACATAAACAATCCTTTGCAAAACTCTTCTTGGAAAAAAACATATCAGCGTCTGTCTCAAAACTGATCTGATAAACCACATTGTTGTTTGACAGTCTGTCATACAACAAGTCCATTGTCGTTGTCTTTCCAAATTGACGGGCACGATTTATGGTGAAATAGAGGCCGTCGTTGATGAGAGCCTCTATCTGTTTCAATTTATCATCAATGTTGACCATATAATGATACTTTGGATTACAGTTTCCCGTAGTGTTAAATCGTTTTGCCATATCATTTAGATTTTTCACAAAGATACGGATTTTTTGAGAAATGAGAAACCCCATTTCCATTCCACCATCATTACATATATATAGATAGAATCCCAATTTTCACAACAACTTTGTAATGTGATTACAAATATTATAATGAATGTCTAAGTTTTTGGATATATCATAAGGCGAGTTGTCATAATCGATGATTCGCCTTTTTAGAATATTTGTTGTTTACCTTTTTCGCTTTTTGGTATTTATAAATAGATAAAGATAAAATATGATGAATATGAATCAGAATATTTATTTCAATAGAGCCAAGTATCTATTCATTGATATGGATGGAACGTTAATCGACACCGATGACGCAAATAACGAAGCTTATAAGTCGGCTGCATTAATTGTTACTGGCAAAGAAATGTTGAACTGTAACCATCGCATTACAAGCGACTCTGTTTTTGAACTTTATCCCGTCGATGTGGCTGATTCTATCATTTTGAAGAAGAATGAGATTTATGCTGATTTTCTTTATTTGACTAAAGTCAATAATGAATTGGTGAAACTTATTCTTAAATGTGGAAAGAAATCTTTTTTAGTTAGCAATTGCAATCGAGAAAGAGGCGAAATGACATTGAAATACCATAATCTGGATTCAATGATGGATCGAAACATGTTTTATTCGGGAGACAAGTATAACAAGAGCATTCGCGATTTGAACATCAATCCCAAAGAAATCTTTGTTTTCGAGAATGAAATTGTTCAAGCTCATAATGCAATTATGGCTGGCGTGAATGAAAACAGCATTTATGTATTTAATAATTAAAAAATAACCAAGATGAATAGATTTACAATTGATTCAAACAGATTCCTATCTAGGAATGTTAGAGCATTTTATAATTGTGATTACATCGGAATGAGTAATCCCGGTAATCCAACATTCATCAATGCTCTAAAGAATGACTTTGGCAAAAATTTTGTTTTTGCTTGCGGCCATATTTATCGTCTTGATGATGCTTGTAATACTCTGGACAAGATCTTGTGTGAGGATCTTCCTCAGATCAAACGAGAATTGGGTGTCGCCGATTTGACGGTTTGTGTGATTCCTCGTTCAAAAGCAGAAATTTCGTATCCAAGCAATAAGTTGATGATGAAGCAAACCATCAGAAATGTAGTCAATCGTCTAGGTATGAGAGACGGTGCGGATTATGTTTACAGAGTTTCAGACACTCCGACTACTCATTACGAAGGTGCGGCTGGCATTTATCCTGGAATCACAAGAGATTCTTGCGAACTATCTTCTGAAATTAGAGGAAAAGACATTTTGCTTATTGATGACATTTACACTAAAACTGTGAATGTTGATGAAGATTGTCTCCAAGCTCTTTTTGATGCTGGTGCTAGATCTGTGGCTTTTTATTCAATTGGCAGAACTGCAAAAAAATTTTGATTTGGTGTCATGGAAATATCAGAAAATACAATCAATATGCTTGCCACTTTGTATTTCAAAGGTATCGGTAAGGCTTGGGTTGTTTCCAATTTGATTTGGAATAAGTCAATCGGCGAGATCATTTCGTTAGTGTCTGTTAAAACAAAACTAGACAAAGAGGATGTGAAAGAACAACTATATTCTTACAAAGAAAAGGTTGACCGTTTGATTTCATCTTATGATGGAATAGCTGACGGAATTATTGGAAAGGGAGATCCTGGGTTCCCAGAGTGTAGAGGAACAATCAAGAATTCTGATATGCCTATCTTGTTGGCATATCGTGGAGATATTTCTTTGGTCAGCAAACAGAATAAAAATATTGCTGTGATAGGTGTTCTTAATCCTACAGATGATATCGAACAAAGAGAGAGAAAAGTTGTGTCTAAACTTGTTTCTAATGGATATACGATCGTAAGTGGACTTGCTCTAGGATGTGATTCTATCTCTCATACTGAAGCTTTAGTAAGTGGAGGAAAGACAGTTGCTATTCTTCCGTCTACATTGAAGAATATTCAGCCTGTTGCCAATCGTCAGCTCGCTGAAGATATTGTAGCAAACGGAGGCCTTGTAGTCACGGAGTATCTAAATGAGGCTTTTTCAAAGCAAAAATTCATTAGTCGGTTCATTGAAAGAGATCGTTTACAAGCATTTTTTGCTGATTGTGTGTTGCTGTCTGCAAGTTATGCACCCAATGCTTTGGGCAACGACTGTGGATCTAGACATGCATTAAAATATGCTAAGGAGGCTGGTATCAAAAGAGCGGTCATGTATAATGAATTTCTTGACAAAGATAATCCTCAGTTTGATCTCAACAGGGTGATTTTAAGAGAAGATGGTGCAAGTGCTGTCATTCTTACAGATGAAACATTTATGTCTTCTATTAAAATGATAGAACCTCAAATTAAGAGGGTACAACTGCCTTTGTTCTGATTTATCAACTTAAATAATGTCAATAAAAATGCATAATGTTAGTTCTCCTTTTTATAGTTTATGGTATCCTATAAACTAACCAGCGACCCTCAGTTCCAAGAAGAGGCTGCAATTGAGGTCCTCCTCTACAAACAATGTAATATAGCCCCAACGTCGAACAAGAGATTCTCTAATCATTAAAATGATTTCAGTTCAGGCTGTTTACCTTTTTCCGACTTCAGGGATATAGATACAAAAGAGAATTAATAACAATTAAAAACTAAACAGAGATGAGTTACTACGACGATTACGACGTTTATGATCCTGTTGATTACAGCGATTATGCAGATGATTGCGAAGACTATGACGACATCAATTTTATTGAGGAAGTCTTTGATGGTGATCCTGAATTGTATTGGAATATTGACTAAAACAAAAAGTTATGAGCAATACGATGATTTCTGGCTTAAGTTTCTCTCTAAAAATCAAAAGGAAACTCGGGCGACAGCAATAGAATCGGTTTTGAAGATTCTAAAATGAAGCTATTTTTTGAGGGCAATCCCTTGCGATTGCCCTCATTCCTACTCACTAAATTTTAATGAGATGAAAGATTTAAGCATAATTGAACTACATTTACTACAATGAAAAGATTAATGTTGATACTATTTATTTTCCTTGCCTTTATAAACAATCTCATAGCCAAAACATCATACAGTGAGCCAAATGGTTACCTAAACGATCATGGGTATGTGGATTTATCCCTTCCTAGCGGAACAATGTGGGCAACATGTAACGTCGGAGCAAGAGATGCATACTGTTCAGGAGTGTTCTGCTATTGGGGAATTGACGGCACAAAGCCTGATTCCACGTATAATGGGAAGTCTTCAATCGCAGGTACAGACAGTGACATCGCATTTGTGAATTGGAAAGAAGGATGGCGGACACCATCAAACAAAGATTGGAAGGAACTAAAAAAATACTGCAAATGGAAGTGGACTACAATAAATGGGCAACATGGGTATCTAGTAACAGGGAAGAATAACAATTCTATTTTTCTCCCGGCTTCTGGTTATCGTGTTTATTACGGAAAAAGAAATCAAGGAGCTACAGGTGCCTATTGGTCCGCATCATACAACCCGTATATCAATGAGGAAAGCACTTTCGCTTCATACTTTCATTTCAATTTGCATAGAGCATACATGTCGAGCTGCACTTCGGGCTACGAACAACAAGTAAGACCTGTTTGTTCAAGACGAAAGTAATATCCGACATGTTTTGCAACATTAATAATAATAAATAATAATATTTGTTTGGGATTTATAGTGGCGAATTCGTAATATTGGAGTAAAATTTAATATTATGACTACAATAAAAATGAATACACAAGACCAAGCAAACGGCCTTACTGAAAACGCACTTATTGAATTCATAAGAAAAGAACGGAAGAATATAATAAAAAAAGTTCAAGAACATTATTCATCCTTGGGAGAAGAACAAATAATGGATGTATTCCAAGATGTATGCATTGCACTTGTAGAAAAAGCACATGATAAGAATTTTAAATTAACTTGTTCATTGTTCAATTATGTATATAAATGCTGTTGGAACAAAGCCGAACATGAAGCTCGTCATCCAGAAAGAAGATGGGAAATTCCTGATGATTATGGTTTTAAGGATGATGATTATGAAGATCAACCCATACGACAAGACAAGGTAGATGAACTGATTGACGTTGTGTTTGATTCACAAGATGATAGGGACACATTACTTGACAAGGTAGCAGAGGTGGTCAAAGACCTGCCTGAGCCTTGTGACAAAATCCTATACGGAATGTACGGAGAACCAAAGAAACGACAAGAGATCATTGCCAAAGAGTGCGGATATAACAATGCCAGCGTTGTTAAGACTATGGCTTCTCGTTGCAAAAGTAAGTTCGCCCAAAAGTTTAAAGCTATTTACGATACATTTAAGAAAGGTCTTTGATTATGTTGACAGATAAATTAATAGAAGAACTTCTGCAGCGATATTTCAAAGGTGAATTGACTCAAGAAGAGAAGGAACAACTTTTTGATTCCTTCAAATCAAATCCTGCGTTAGAAGACACAATTCAAGAAGTTTTACGCAATGGTGATCCTGTTGAAGTAGAAAAGTTCATATCCGAAAAAGCGTTGATGTGCGACACTATAGCCATTTCAGAAGAGGATGAGTCAATGATTGAATTGTATTTCTCTGGAATGATGGAGTCCGATGAAGAAGAGAAATTCAAGAAAAAACTATTGTCTGAAGAGGAATTCCGTAACAATGCCCTTGCTCAAGCATTCTTATACAAGGCTATTCAGAAGATTCGTAAATCAGATGAAGCAGCAATTGAGAGTGCAAAGAAATTGACCAAGTCATCGATACAAGATTTATTTGCAGAATTAAAAGATGAAGATGATGACGAATTGATAGACAACTTCTTAAAAGGAAAATTGTCAGATTCTGAGGAAACGCAATTCAAGCAGCGTCTGAAAACTGATTCTCAATTTAATGAACGAGCATCTTCAATTGCAATGTTAAATAAAGGAATTCACCTTGAGCAAGAAAAAACACAAAAAGCCATTGAAGACGCGAGAAAACTGACGGCAGAGGATATTAAAAAAGAACTTAAGAAAGGTGTTCGGTCAACTGTTTTAAGATATGGTTCAATCGCTGCTTTAGTCTTAATGATTGCAGGAATAGGGGCTGATTACTATAATTATTCACAGGTTCCTGGAATCGCAGAAGAAAATTTGAAGACTATAATAATAGCCTACAACACGAACAATGGTGATTCGAGGGGTGATGGAGAGTCTATGTATAAAGTGCTACAAAAACTGTTTGAGTCTGTAAAACCAAACACAAATCTAAAACATACAATAGAAAAATTAAGAGCTCATTATAACAAGGCTATTGATGATTATGCAGATGAAGAAGATCAATATATAGATGTCATTTCCTTTGCATTGGCAACGGCATATATATATGATGACCAAAGAGATGAGGCTAAAAAGGTTTTGGAACATATTGTCAACGATGAGAATTCTGATAAAGAAATCAAAGAAATGGCTAGAAAGTTAAATGACAGCTTGAATGCAAAAAGTTATATATTTAAGTGAATTGAGAATGAAGAGATTTTTCTGTTTTTCAATTTGTGTATTAATGACTGTGATAAGTTTGGCTCAGCAACATCGAGCATTATTGGTTGGAGTAGCGAATTATCCAGATGATAGTGGTTGGAGAAAAATCAATTCTGATAATGATATTTCTCTTTTAACCGACCTGTTAAAAGATAATTATATTATTGAATCTATAGTTGATGAAAAAGCAACATGTTCAAATATCAAAAAAGAACTATCTAGACTAGAGGATTCTACAGATGTCGGAGATACTATTATTATTTCATTCTCTTGCCATGGACAACAGATGATTGCAAAAGGAACAGAAGAACCGGACTCATTGGACGAAGCACTCGTTCCTTATGATGCAAAATTAATGGAATCTGAATTTTATCATGGGGAAAATCATCTTAGAGATAACGAACTTTCTGTAGAACTTTCTAGAATCAGAAAAAAAGCTGGAGCAACAGGATTTGTATTGATATTGTTGGACGCTTGTCACAGTGGGGATTCTTTTAGAGGAGAGAATGACAAATCTAAAGAAAAATACTATCGTGGCAGTGACACAATATTCGGTAGTGAAGATTCAAAAAAAAGAGTTTTAAGAAAAGAGAAAAAAAATGTTAAACTAGATAAATCCAAATGTGAAGCTAATATTGTATATATTAGTGCATGTCAAAGTCATCAGACAAATGAGGAGAAGAGAGCAGATTCTGGTATCTGGTATGGATCTTTATGTTATGCTTTTTCGGAAGCTTATCGGAGTAATAAATTACAAAACATTGTTCAATTATGTTTGGATATCAAAGAAAGCGTTATGAATAACAACAAATGGAGTAGGCAATGTCCAGAATTCGCTTCTAGCATCACTTTGAACATTGAAAGAAATGATATAGATCAAGTTTCAGAATCCATAGGACAGGAAAGCAATGATAAAGAAAATCTGATTGTTTGTTGTACCATATTTTTTGTTTTTTTAATTATGATAGCTGTGTTATTATGGAAAAAAAAGTAATGCTGGGATATAAGTTTAACTTGTTTTTATTCCTATTTTTCTATCTTACGTTAAGAATAGGATGGCGTGAAATATTTATTCGAGGTCCAAGATTGGTAGAAAAGGCTATAGCCAGTGATATATCTATATTAGATATTCTTATTACGAGATCTCTTTGTATTATAATGTTTGGTATGACCATTTGGAGTATAATTCGCGTGTTGAAAAAAACTCAAGATGCGATTGTTGGTATCCGGTGTGCCATAATAATTAACATTTTTTACTATTTAATTGAGTTTAGGGTATCTCCAAATCAATTCTTTTATGTGTTCATATTCATCTTCCTATTTTTATTTTTTATTTACACATACAAATCACATCTTATAAAAGATATATTTCCTATCAAAGAAAGACGTTTTTCCCCTGGTTGTTGGATTTGGTTATTATACACGATCACGTGCTTAATATTTTGTGGCTTCATGGGATATTTTTATATAAAAAAAGAAAATAAATCTAAAGTGATTGCGGTTGAGAGACTAAACATTCCCAAAGGTCGTCAATCTGATGGATTAATTATGTTTACGTCTGATTCGGTCTGGTGTGAAACTCGTGACACAATACTTGATCTAAGTGGTGAAAAACAACCAATTACTCGATGGAATTTGACTGTAGATTCCGTGAAACGTTCTATTTTAGGGGGAACATCTAATGCAAAAAGACATATTGATTTTATGAATATCTTGTTGCAGTATATACCAGCAAATTCTTTATCTGTTGAAGAGATCTTTTTTTGTGACACCTTGATAAATGATGAACAATATTATTTAAATCAATACCTTATTAGGAAGGATTCTGTTAATTATGTATGGACTACATCATTCAGATTTGATTCTGAGAGTAAAAAGTACTGTACTTATCAGAAATATAACAAAGAAGAATATGCCAAAAACGATCTGATGGAATCAGTACATTTTTTAAGAGATAATATTGAATTTGATCTTACCCAATATTTAAATTTAAAGAACGATGATTGTAATAATTAAAGAATTTATAATATTGCTATGTGTCCTTTATCTTTATCTTGGACTTAGAGATTATTGTTCAAATAAAGAAACATTAAAGGATGCATTTGTACATAGAATTATAAGGCTATTGCCCGTGATTTTTATAATATTATGGGTGATATCTCTATATGTTGTTTATAATTATATAATTCATTGAACTTGATATGAAAGACTTGTTTGAAAAAATTAAGAACAAAATGATATGCAGTTTGTCCGTTTTGTTTATAGTTACGATATTTCTTTTAAAGTATGTTTTTAGTTTGGCAATTGGACTATCTTTGCTTGAGTTGTTGTTTCCAGATACTGTACAAGTGTTTAATTATTCGTTAACAAATAAGGCCTTTATAGAGTTATGTGAAAACCATAATTATCATGCGGCTTTAGCGATTGCGGAAGGAGGCACTGTGGACATTAAAGATACGTTTATGTTATTTGATTGCTATTCTCATGTAGGGGAATATAATAAAGCGGAAAAAATTGGGCTGGATATCCTTTCTTCAACATCATCTGAACTCTTCAATGATACAAGTTATAAAGATTTAGAAGAATCATATGTCGACGTTAGTCACATGCTTGCGGCACGAGACTTGTTTCATCTTTATGAAAAAATGGGGGACAGAGTGAAGCAAATAGAAATGTATGATACTCTAAAAAGATATTGCGAAAACCAATCATATCAAAATTTTCTTAATAAACTTAAAGAAAACTACTCAGAAGTATATTTCGATTTGGCTCAGAATGTGCTTAAGGGAAAAGAAAAATTATTAAAATATTCTTTTAAATATGAATTGATATGTGGGTTATATCTTGAAAATCCCAATGCCGCACTTGATTCAATGAAGGTGTTTCTTAATGATATTTGGACTGAACCTAACGTTCGTCGCTCAAATAAATTAATTTGGATAAATCGACTGCTGTCATGGCAAATTGAACGTAAAGAAATTTTTAATGCACAGCAATCGCTTATACATGCGATAGAAATGTCAAATGAGATTAGCTCTGAAGAAGAAGCAGAACCATTAGGAGAACTATCTGAGTATTGTTATATCCTTCATGATTACAAGAATGCTAGATTATTTATGAATGATTATATGCGTTTTATGAACAATCATTATGATAAAGAGGACATTGAATATCTACTATCAGAAGTTCGTTTCCTAAAATATCAGCAAAACGATACAAAAGAAAAAATAAAAAAAATATCACATTGTTGTGTTGGTATACGAAATCAAATAGCAAAGAACTTTTCTGGTATGACTATTAGTCAGAGAGAGTTCTTTGTTCAAAAACTAAGAGAACCTTTTTCTTATGCTTTACAGTTATTAAGTGAAAATCCCAGCAATAAGGATTTGATAGAACTTTGTTTTGAAAATGAAGTATTTAATAGAGGTTTGTTAATGCGTTCTGATGTTATGCTTAGACAAGCATTAAAAGAGTCAAATGACTCTTCTTTGTTAGATGATTACAATAAATATATTAAATTAAAACGCGAACTCGTAGCACGTGAGGAAATCACAGGACCTGGTAATTATGTAAAAAAACTGAGCATAAACAATGAATGTTCGGATCTTGAAAAAAAAATAGCATTAAAATGTTCTATATTTACTAATGAGGAACTTTCTGATATTAGCATTTCTGAAATAAAATCATCTCTATTGCCAAACGAATATCTTGTATCATATGTGGAAATTCCACAGCCCCAAGGAACATCATTAGCCGCATTTGTTTTAAGCAAACAAAAAGGAATAGAATTTTTCAATTTATGTAATGCAAAAGAGTTAGAAGTTCTTGAGAAGACAGAAATAAAGACGTTATGTATAAATGAAAGCATTAATAACATTCTATACAAATTTTTAAATAATATACCAGAAAATTCAAAGGTGCTCTATTCTCCGTCTGGTATTGTTAATAGAATACCTCTTTCTGCATTAGTGATCGATTCCCTAAGAACATTATCAGATATATATTCTCTATCTGTAATTGTTAATCCTATAGACATTCGAAATAGAGATTCTTTCTTAAAAAAACTAATAAGTAGAAAATCAAACGGAAAAATTGAATTGGAAAAAGCGAATGTTTCTCTATGGGGAGGTATTCAATATGGAAATTCTGATTCTACAGCAAAAGATTCCATAAAAGATAAAGTTAGATCTATTGCAGAGAAAGAATTCAATAGAGATGCTGCTGATATCAGATGGCTTGGAACACGCGAAATGTTTGCTACAACATCAAAATCGATTGTTAGAGGAGATGATTTGACTTTTTTGCCTGGTTCAAAAGAAGAAGTCGACAATATATCGGATTTGCTAAAATCAAATGTTAAGTCAGTAAAAATTCGCTTGTTCTCTGGATATTCAGCATCTGAACATACTTTCAAAACAGAAACTTCAGATGCAAATATTCTACATATTTCAACTCATGGATTCTTTAATGAAGATAAACAGCATAAATTTAACAACCCAATGCATAATTCAGGTTTGTTTTTCGCAAATGCCAACAAGGCTTGGAACCCAAACTTCCAACAAGAGGATTACTCTGAACATTATGAAGACGGTATCTTAAGGGCGGATGAAATAGAAACTCAAAATCTGGCTTTATGTAATCTTGTTGTCCTTTCTGCGTGCGAAACAGGACTAGGAGAAATAAAAGGAGATGAAGGCGTTTTCGGGCTACAACGAGCCTTTAAACTTGCTGGCGTTAGATACGTTTTAATGAGTCTTTGGTCTGTGCCAGATGATGCTACCAAGGAATTAATGACTCGTTTTTATAAAAACATAGTTTTGGGGCAAGATATAGAAACTGCATTTTCTGATGCTCAGAAAACAATGAATAAAGATGGGTACGGAATCCTTGGATGGGGAGGATTTGTTTTATTACACTAAACAAACGAAATCACGAAGCATTGTTTATTGGTGTTTGCCCCAAAATATAGCAAGAAAAAAATCGTCACAAGTGTTTTAAGAACACCATTGGCGAATAGCCAAACAACAATGACAATGTGCAATGATTCCATTGGTTTATGTTATTCCACTCACCCCACCATCACCTTCTCTCCATTCACCACATACACTCCTCTTGGCAATCGGATCTCTTTCTGGCTTCCTGCTTTCAACTCGAAACTATCGAGCATCTGTCCGTTGATTGTCCAGATGCGGATATCCACGTCGTCTTCTGATGAAATGACAATGCCTTTGTCTGTGCTGTAGACGTGGATGCTTTCATGCTCGTCGTGCTTTTTGTTTTCATTAATATGATCCTCCACGCTTGTCAGCTCAAATCCCATGCTTTGCATCCATCTGTCGTATGTGCCGTCCGACTCGTCTGTGATGGTTTCCATATTATATTTTTCTGAGTCGAAACAGAATGCAAACTGGCATGAGGTGGTCTTAGATGCATTGTTAAGTCCTACCACTCCATTTGATGTCGGTGTCGCGCTGAAATTTGTCAAGGCAACTTTGCTGTCGCCTGCTGGAGAAAGATAGTAATAACCGTCGTGAGTGCCACTGTCTGTTATTTTCCATCGCTGAGATGGGGTGTTGCTGACTGGAGCCATTGTCAACTGTCCGTTTGTAGCGTCGAGAGCCATATTTTTATCCTCGTCTGTCAACTTATAGAATCCGTCATCTGTCCTCGTCACTTTAAGCGAAAGGTTGATGCCGTCATTATCTTCAGTCAACTGCATCTTTCCATCTTTCAGTGATAAAACCCTGTTGGCGTTCTTTGAAAGCAACACGTATGTTTTTCCATCTTCGAACTTCTTCACTCGTCTGTAACGGTTGATCTTGTCGAAAATGCTCAAATCCCAATCGGAATAAAAACGGATGATCGGATAGCCTGTTCGCATGTCAATTGGCAGCCATATATGCCATGACTCTCCCACGTTGGCATCCGAAAAATAATCTCCGCCTTTCCACCTGTCGCCCATATAGATGTAGGCATCGTATTTGCCTGGCACTTTGAAGACGTAATTGCTCTGCGAGTGATAGGTGGTGGCTTTCTCGTCGTCGACGCATGGATTGCCCAAGTCCTCCCATCCGCTCAACGGCATCTGAGAATATGAAGAGTGGGCAGGATTGGGATCCCAGCCTGTGCAGCCAGATGTGATTGCCACGAAACGTTTGTGGTATTTGAAGATGGCAGGGGCTTCATACTGTTTTTTCACAAACATACGCTCCCACGTAGGCGAGAGATCGAGATAGTCGTTGGTCAGCAACGTGCCGTGCATCGTCATATTCTCCTCCGCTGAACCGAAATGGTAGCCAACTTTGTAGTCTGGGTCATACATCAGAGTCTGGTCACGTGAGCCGGACGGTTGCGCGTCGCCTCTCGGACGCATCGTCTTTACAAATGTATAAGGTCCTGTGATTTTGTCGCTATAGAGAATGGCGACGCGGGAAGCCGCATAGCCAGATCCATTTTCCCAGTGAACCCACATCACATACTTTCCAGTGTTGGGGCAGTACATCACTTTAGGACGCTCAAGAGTACGGCCGTAATTCATATCCTGGTTGTCGTTCCTCAACGGTGCTTCCGGACATTTGTATGCCATACATTCGTATTTCCAGTTGTATAAATCGGTGGATGTATAGCAGACGATTCCGTTGCTCTTCACTGGATTCGCACGGTAATTCTCTCCAAACCAATAGTATATGCCATCTTTGTAGAGCACGCATCCTCCATGGGCATTGATGTGTTTGCCATCCGCATCATTCCAGTTCACACCAAGTCGGAGAGCCGGACTGCCGATGTGGAATTGTGAGTAAGGCTGGCCGATCTGTGAGTCGGCAGGTATCAGCATCCAATAATGTTTGCCGTCTGATCCGCTCTTGTCGCTATACACTCCCTTCCCGTCGCTAGTGCCGTCGGTGCCAAGATATTTACTGTTGGAAGAAAACTGTATCCTCACATACTTGTCTTCATTAGGTGCGTAGGCAATTTTCAGATGAGCGGACGAATTGTTAGAAGAATTTGCAAAATTAGTGTTGTATTCTCCCGTCGCATTCAGATAATTATTGCCAGAGACGCTTTTGAGTGCGTAAGTGCCGTCGGAAAGGGTCTCGATTGTGAATTGTTGCGACGCGTTGTATGCCGCATTCTTGATAGAAACCCCGTTGCCAGTGTTGGTCAGGAAACGGTTGCTGGCATGGACAACGTAGTATTTCTTGCCTGAACTGAACGGAAGGTTGCGGCTGTTGTTGTAGACTGTGATGGCGGAGTTCAGGTCTTTTGTCGCCGACACAATATTCGTCTGGGAAGAGGCGTTTTCCAAGGCTGTTTTAGCCTCATCTATGGCATTCTGTAGAGATTTTCGCGCAGACGACGGATATTCTCCACCACCGTCGCCTTCAGAAGTGGATGCGAGACGGTCTTCTGCTTTGTTTATGATGCCTTGCAACCCGTCTGTCACCAGCACAGAGGAAGAAGCCTCACGCAAAAACCAGAAGTGGAGAGTCTCCTTTCCGTTTTTATCCGAGTAGACGTAGCTGCCAGGTGCAATTCCGTCGGTGCCAAGATAGAGATTGTTTGCGGCACATTTGAAACGGACATATTCCCCGCCACAATCCTCAATTGTGAATTTGGCTGCGTTGCCGGTCGTGGAATTGTATTCCGTGTCCCAGTCGCCAGTTTTAGCGACGTTTTTATTTTGCGACACACTCTTGATAAAATACGTGTTGCCAGTAGCGGAAAATTGAAAGACCTGTCCGTTTGTGGCATCAAATGTATGAAGGTTTGGCCTGCCGTCTACGGCGGATAGCACCATTCCGGAAGAGTGGAAAATGTAGTATTTTTTATTTGTGTCTAATGCATTTGCCAAAAAGAAGACACAACTGAACAATGTTGTTAGTAGTACTTTCATAATAATAATGTGTTATCATGTCGCTAAGATACAGAGTTTCATGTGTAAAATAAAAATAAAATTGGAAAAATCGACATTTAATACGTGATTATCAACCATCAATCATTTCCGATTCCCCGATTCCGACGCGATCCCCGAAACCACTAGAAGGGTCGTATCCACTTTATCGCTTGCAACGATAGCCGACACCAAAATGAATGATGTCGACAGACATCGTCCATTGGGGTGTCGGTTTAATCGAATTTTGTATTGACATCGTTCATTATTTGCGTCAACCCTCAACCATTTCGCTATCAGTTTCATTACGTATTGGATAATGCTTTCGAATGATTTTATGCAAAAGAAAATTATTACTAACTTTGCCGTCCAAATGATATGAAAAATGACGAACACTAAGTCAACACCTACGGAACTTGGTACAGAGCCGATACCTCAGTTGCTGTTCAAATATGCAGTGCCAGCCATCATCTCGATGGTTGTGGCATCTTTGTATAATATCATCGACTCTATTTTTATCGGGCACATCCCGAACGACGGACCTCGCTGTATCACAGCGTTGGCTATCGCATTCCCGTTGATGAACCTCTCCGCAGCGTTCGGCTCACTTGTCGGTGCCGGTGGCTCGACGTTGGTGTCGATCAAACTTGGGCAGAAAGATTATTCGTCGGCAAACAAAGTGCTTGGAAATGTGACGACTCTCAACGTCATTATAGGTGTCGTCATAATGGCTCTTGGCTTATTTTATTTGGATAAGATTCTGGTTTTGTTCGGCGCTAGTGATGAGACAATAGCTCCGGCACGTGATTTTATGACGGTGCTGTTGATTGGAAACGTCTTGACCCATCTGTTTTTCGGCCTCAACCACGTGATGCGAAGCAGTGGCAATCCAAGAAAGGCAATGTTCACCACTATTCTCACTGTGGTGCTCAATATTATTCTTGCTCCAATTTTCATCTATCAGTTTGAATGGGGCATTAAGGGAGCCGCACTTGCCACAATCACATCCCAGACCATCTCTTTGGTTGTCATCTGCCATCATTTCTATAGCGGCAAGGATGTCCTGACATTCTCTCTTCCAGATTTCAAACTGCAGAAACAGATTGTGAAGAATATTTTCGCTATCGGAATAGCACCGTTCACACTCAACGCATGCGCATGTCTTGTGACGATGATGCTCAACAATACTCTTTATAAGTATGGTGGCGACAATGCGATTGGAGCGTATGGAATTTGCAACCGTGTGATAATGGTCGCGGCACAGGTGGTGTTTGGCTTCAATCAGGCGATGCAACCGATCGCAGGATACAATTTTGGAGCGCAGTTGGTGGATCGTGTGGATAAGGTGTTGAAGATGACGGTGCTGTGCGCATCATGCGTCATGGTGGTCATGTGGTTGTCGTGTGAGATTTTTGCTGATAATATAGTATCCATCTTTGTCAATCAGGAAGAAAGCAATGCAAGAGCGTTGATGGAGGCAGCATCACATGGATTGCGTATTGTGGTGATAATGATGCCGATTGTTGGATTCCAGATGGTTGTGGCGAATTTCTTCCAGAGCATCGGGCGAGCTCCCGTCTCCCTATTTATGAGTTCTACCCGTCAGCTGCTTTATCTTATCCCGCTTGTGTGGCTGCTGCCGCAGAAATTTGGACTCGACGGTGTCTGGATGGCGATGCCTGTATCCGACACACTCTCTGCGATCACCGCAGCGATAGTGTTGAAACTTCAATATAAAAAATCGTTGATGTTGCCAAGCAAAGAGCAAAAAGTGGTGGACGTGGAGAAAAATACAGACGACAACCATGTTGTGATCAGTATCGGCCGTCAGTTTGGAGCAGGAGGAAGGTATATTGGCAAACTTATAGCCAACCATTATGGCATCAAGTATTACGATAGCGAATTGCTGGTTGAGGCTGCTAAGGATATGGGCTTCGCACCTGAGATATTTGAAAAGGCGGATGAAGTGCCGTCTCTGCAGACATCATTTGGAAATTTGGCAGATCTTTCTTCTCCAAACACAAGTGAGCCAATGCTTTCCGGAGCCAATCTTTTCAAGGCACAGAGTGAGACGATGCAGAGGATAGCGGAAACAGAGAGTTGTGTGATTGTGGGACGAGCATCCGACTATGTGCTTCGAGAAAGAAAAGATGTGGTGACGTTTTTCTTGCGGGCTCCGATGGAATTCAGGGCGGAAAACATTGCGTCGCGACATAATATCGACATAAAAAAAGCTCAAAAACTGGTGGAGGAGAGAGAGACGGCGAGAAAGGAATATTACGATTATTACACCGGAAAAGAGTGGGGAGATTCCAAAGGTTATGACCTTTGTGTCGACGTGTCGAAATTGGGCTTTGAGAAGACTGCAGAAATGATGATAGCCTTTATCGACTCCGTTTTTAGCAAAAAAGCGGAAAAATAAGATTGATTTTTGATACTAATATTTATATTTGTAGCTCAACGAAGTATCGATGATTACGAAAGACGACATAATTGAAGTTGGATATGTTAGTAAAACGCATGGTTTGTCAGGCAATCTGGAGGTTGTGATTACTGTTGATTGGCTTGATGAGTTGGGTGTGGATTTTATTTTCATTGATATAGACGGGTGCTACATACCGTTTCGTATTGCAGAAGAGAGGACAAAGAACAGTGGCCGGCTTCTAAAGCTCGACAATATCGACACAAAAGAAGAGGCGGAACGCCTGATTGGAGCGACAGTATACCTTTCCACAGAAGATGTTGATGAAGACACATTAGCAGAAGCGGAAGAAGTGGATTATGAAGGGTACACGATTTACGATTCAAGTGGTAAAAAAATCGGAGTCGTCGATTATGTCGACTATGACACGGAAAACGTATTGTTCTGTTTGGATGCAACGGACTCTGCAGGTTTTCAGATTATGATTCCAGCGGTGGATGATTTTATTATAGAGATTGATGATGACAAGCAAACCATAGTTATGGATATTCCAGACGGATTGTTGGAATTAAATACGAGTGGCTCTTGCGTAGAAGACGATGATGATTAAAACCTTTACTATTAAATGGTTTTGTGTATGCGTATAGTAAACAATATAAAGACGCTTTATGCGATGATAGTTATGCTTGGAGCTGTAGGGTGCGCCCCACAGACCGAGTTTGAAGTGGCTACATGGCACGGATTTAAGCAGTGTGCTATATCATATACCATGGAAGATAGCTACGATAATCAGTTCACTACGGCTCTGCCGATATTCTACGAACATGATTATCCGTGCACTTTCTTCGTGACGACACGTTGGTGTGACAGGACCAAGTGGGACGCATTGCGAGTCGCCACAACGGAGAGAGGATGTGAGGTGGGCAGCCATACGGTAGACCATGCGGTGTATGACACATTGTCGAGAGAGCGTCAGAAGCAGGACATACTTGATGCTAACGCAAGAATCAATGTCAAGTTGCCGATGTATAAGTGCAACACTTTTGCTTATACAGACTGTGTCGTGGGAGACACAAGCATCATAAGCAAACATTATTTTGCGGCTCGAGGATGCCATGGTTATGTGGAGCGTGCGACTCCCAACGACTATTTGAACATAAGTTCCATAATGTGCGGCGCGAATGAGGCGGTGAGGACACTGGATGATTTCATATATGCGTTCAATACAGCAAGAAGCAGTGGCGGATGGTGTATATTCTCATTGTATGACTTGGACGACGGAAATGGCTATTCACCGTTGTCGTCGGCAGTGTTGAGAGAGAGTCTCGACTATTTGAAACAGCAGGAAAAGTCGAACTCATTCTGGGTCACAACATTTAAGAATGCGGCAAAGTATTCAAAGGAGCGTGATAGAGCGAAAATTGAGTTTCCAAAGGAAGAGATAATGAAAGAACGTACAGACAACAACAAACTGATTATCTCTTTGGAAGACGGGTTGGATGACGACTTGTACGATTATCCTTTGACATTGAGATGCCCTTTGCCATTTGGCTGGAAGGAAGTTGAAGTGTTACAGAACGAAGTGGTAATCAAATCAGAAATTAAGACTATCAACGGCTGTAAATATATTATCTTTGATGCTGTGCCTAACGGAAATAAAAAGATATATCTAATAAATTTAGGATAATGATTGATGTTGAGAAAAAAGCACAGTTGGCATGCCAGTTGAAGGCAGAGGGTTATAATTGTGCTCAAGCGGTATTTGCAGCGTTTGCAGAGGATTACGGTATTGACAAGGCTACGGCTGTCCGTCTCACCGCAGGATTAGGTGGCGGTGTGGCCAAGATGAAGGACGTGTGTGGCGCATACTTAGGCGCGGCAATGTTGTCGGGTTTGGAAGAGGGTTGCGTCGACCCTGGAAATATGGAAGGCAAGGAGCATGCATATAAAGTGGCCAAGGATCTTGCTATGCGATTTAAGGAGCAGAATGGAAGCACAATCTGCGCCGAACTTCGTGGTGTGAAACCAAATCCGGACGTGAAGGAGATAATCCCTTGCTCAGTGCTTGTCGAACGTGCTGCACGTATCTACGCAGAGTATCTAAATGCTAAAAAAGCATAAAAAATCATTGTTGTTTAGAAAAAGAACGATTTATAAGCAAATAAAGTGTATTTTTGCGTAGGTTTTCTGAAAGAAGACATAATTGATAATATAAAAAACTAATATAATATATGGGATTCGGGAATTTTTTATCCAAGATATTTGGAAATAAAGCCCAGAGAGATAGGGAGCTGATTCAGCCATACATTGATAAGATAGAGCTGGTATACCCTTCAATAAAAGCGTTGTCGAATGACGAACTCCGTGAACGTACGGAAGAAATCAAACAGAGGATACAGGATTATGTGTCCGCTGAGACAAAAGAAATAGCAGACTTGAAATCACAGATCGAGTCGCAGGAAATCGAGCAGAGAGAGAAAACTTATGCCCAGATTGACAAATTATCCAAAGTAAAGCTTGACAAATATGAGGAAGTGCTTACACAGGTGCTTCCTGAAGTGTTTGCTATTGTAAAGGATACAGCACGTCGTTTCACAGAGCAGAAGGAGGTGGTCGTTACTGCTAACGACCTTGACCGTGAGTTCGCTGAGAAATTCGACTTCGTTGATATTGATGGCGACAAGGCTGTTTACCATAACGAGTGGCAGGCAGGTGGTAACCCGACAGTTTGGAACATGATCCACTACAACGTTCAGTTGTTCGGTGGTGTTGTATTGCATCAGGGTAAGATCGCTGAGATGGCTACCGGTGAGGGTAAGACATTGGTGGGTACATTGCCAATCTTCTTGAATGCATTGACTCATAATGGAGTCCATGTCATCACCGTCAACGACTACTTGTCTAAACGTGACTCTGAGTGGATGGGACCACTATATATGTTCCATGGCTTGACTGTCGATTGTATCGATAAGCACAGACCAAACTCAGACGAGCGTCGTAAGGCATATATGGCAGATATCACGTTCGGAACAAACAACGAATTCGGTTTCGACTACTTGCGTGATAATATGGCTGGAAGAGTGGAGGAACTTGTGCAGCGTGAGCACAACTACGCTATTGTCGATGAGGTCGACTCAGTCCTTATTGACGATGCTCGTACTCCATTGATCATCTCTGGTCCGATGGACAGCTCAAAGAGTAATGAGCAGTTGTTTAATGAATATAAACCACGTGTAGAGCACCTTGTCAATTTGCAGAAGGTGATGGCTACAAACTATTTGACAGAGGCTAAGCGATTGTTGAAGGAGAGCGACAAGAAGAGCCAGGAGGAAGGTGCTTTGGCATTGTTCCGCTCTTACAAGGCATTGCCTAAGAACCAGCCATTGATCAAATTCTTGAGTGAGCCAGGAATCAAACCTCTTTTGTTGAAGACGGAAGAGATCTATATCGCTGAGAACAACAAGAGAATGCCAGAGGCTACAGACCCTCTATACTTTGTGATTGATGAGCGTCACAACAGCATCGTCTTGACAGATAAGGGAGTCGACGCGTTGACTGGTGTCAGCGAGGACCCTACATTCTTCGTGTTGCCGGATATCGGCAGCGAGATGGTTGATTTGGAAGCAATGAATCTTCCAGCTGCAGAGTTGGCAGAGAAAAAGGAACAGCTAATTCAAAACTATGCGGTCAAGAGCGAGCGTATCCACACAATCAACCAGCTTTTGAAGGCATACACATTGTTCATCAAGGACGACCAGTATGTCGTGATTGATGGCAAGGTGATGATTGTCGACGAGCAGACAGGCCGTATTATGGATGGCCGCCGTTATTCCGACGGTTTGCACCAGGCATTGGAGGCAAAAGAGGGCGTACAGGTAGAGGCCGCTACTCAAACGTATGCGACTATCACATTGCAGAACTACTTCCGTATGTATCACAAACTAGCCGGAATGACCGGTACAGCGGAGACAGAGGCAGCTGAGTTCTGGAATATCTATAAGTTGGACGTTGTTGTTATTCCTACAAACCGTCCGATCGCGAGAATAGATATGAACGACCGTATCTACCGTACACAGCGTGAAAAGTATAATGCTGTGATTGAGGAGATCGTGTCGTTGACAAATCAAGGTCGTCCAGTGTTGGTGGGTACAACATCAGTTGAAATATCTGAGTTGTTGAGCCGAATGTTGCGTATGCGCGGCATCCAGCATAACGTGTTGAATGCGAAACTACACCAGAAGGAGGCTGAGATTGTCGCTGAGGCAGGTAAGAGCAAGACTGTGACTATCGCCACAAACATGGCAGGTCGTGGTACCGATATCAAGCTTTCTCAGGAGATAAAAGACGCGGGTGGTTTGGCAATCATCGGTACAGAGCGTCACGAGTCTCGTCGTGTCGACCGTCAGTTGCGTGGTCGTGCAGGACGTCAGGGAGACCCAGGTTCATCAGTGTTCTTCGTCTCGTTGGAGGATAAGTTGATGCGTCTGTTCGGTTCGGAGAAGATCGCATACTTGATGGAGAAGATGGGTGTGAAAGACGGAGAGATGATCGAGAGCAACATGGTCACTAAGTCAATCGAAAGAGCCCAGAAGAAGGTGGAGGAAAACCACTTTGGCGTCCGTAAACGTTTGATCGAGTATGACGACGTGATGAACAATCAGCGTGAGGTGGTATACCGCCGTCGCCGCCAGACATTGCGAGGAGAGAGAATGGGTGTCAACCTAATGGATATGATATATGGAGTGGCTCAGAGAATTGTCGGTGAGACAAAAGGAATGTTGAGCTATTCAGATTTCAAGAATGAGGTTGTTCGTTTGTTGTCTTTCGAAACAGCCATTCCTGAAAATGATTACAATTCATTGAAGGATGTGGATTTGGTTCAGAGACTGTTTGAGGAGGCTATGTCCACATTCAAACGCCGTACAGAGATGATCGCTGATCAGGCGTTCCCTGTATTGAACAATATCTATGCGCAGCATCCGGAAGGTGGTATGGTAGGTGTGCCTATCACAGACGGACACTTCGTTTACAGCATTGCTGTTGATTTGAAAGAGGCTGTTGATACTCATTGTAAGAATGTGGTGAAGGAGTTTGAGCGTCGCACATTGCTTCACGCTATCGACTCAAAGTGGAAAGACCACTTGCGTGAGATGGACGATTTGAAGAACTCAGTTCAGAACGCTCACTACGAGCAGAAAGATCCGCTTGTGATCTACAAGATTGAATCTTACAATATGTTTGCGGCTATGCTTGATGATATGAATCAGGAGGCAGTCAATGTGTTGATGCGCGGACAGATCTTGATGAGACAGGAGGATGACGCTGAGACTCAGGCACGTATAGCTGAAGAGGCAGCACGTCGCCAGGCATTGGCAGAGGCTAAGGAAGCTGAAGAAAGAATGAAAGCTATGCAGATGAACAGAAGCGAGGATCTAGAGGAGGCTCCGGAAGAGCAATCGCCACTTCAGCAAGTGTCGCAGCCAAAACAGATGCCGGCTAACGCAGGCGTGAAGATCGGCAGAAACGATCCTTGTCCATGTGGAAGCGGCAAGAAGTACAAACAGTGCTGCGGCAGAAACATTTGATGATTGATTGAATCAAAATAATTGAGGCGTGTTTTGCATCAGAACACGCCTCTTTTCAATAAAATACAATAAATATGTTAGGATATATTACATGGACCGTTAATCCTGTGGCATTCACAATTCCTGGGCTGGATATGGATGTCAGATGGTATGGAATGATGTGGGCTTTCGGATTTCTTCTTGGCTATATTACAGAGAAGTATATCTACAAGAGAGAAGGACTGCCAGACACTGCAATCGACGACTTCCTGACTTACATGGCTATTTTCACTGTCGTCGGAGCTCGCCTTGGCCACTGCTTTTTCTATGATCCTGAATACTATTTCTCTCACCTTGGAGAAGTGTTGTTGATCAACAAGGGAGGATTGTCGAGCCACGGAGGAGCGGTCGGAATCCTAATCGGAATGTATGTCTTCAGCAGACGCGTGGCAAAAAAAAGTTATTTGTGGGTGCTCGACCGTACTGTCATTGCTGTGGCGATCACAGGATGCTGCATCCGTTTCGGAAATCTGATGAATCATGAGATATACGGTCATGCCACTGACGTGCCATGGGCTTTCCAATTCGTGACAAATCTTCATTCGTGGATGGCAGGCAAGGCTGAACCAATTTTCTCTGAGCCAAGTCACCCAACGCAGATTTATGAGATGCTTTACTGCATAGTGACATACTGCTTTACCATGTACTTGTATTGGAAGACTAATGCTCGCAAATATGAAGGTTTGATTTTCGCCGTCTTCTTGCAGGGAATATTCCTGACTCGTTTCTTGCTCGAATTCATCAAGAACAACCAAGAGTCGTTTGAAGACGGAATGATGCTCAACATGGGTCAGCTGCTAAGTGTGCCTCTATTCGTCACAGGATTCTATTTGTTCTACAAGGCTTATAAGCAATATAAAGAAGAGAGGGAAACTGTTTAATTATCAGTGAGACAATGGTTCACGGAACAGAGGAATCTAAAATAAGAATAGAATTATGAAACATATAGGTGCACACGTCTCAACATCGGGTGGAGTGGAGAACGCTCCCGTCAACGCAGCAGCAATCAAAGCGAATGCGTTTGCTTTGTTTACTAAGAACCAGCGTCAGTGGGTGTCGGCGCCGTTGAGTGAGAAATCAATCGCGTCGTTTAAGAAGAAGACGGAAGAGATTCACGTCGACCCGGCATATATTCTTCCTCACGACAGCTATTTGATTAATCTCGGACATCCGGAGACGGAGGGGCTTGAAAAATCACGCGCCGCTTTCTTGGATGAGATGCAGCGCTGTGAGCAACTCGGTTTGAAACTTCTAAATTTCCACCCAGGAAGCCATTTGAAGAAAATATCTGTGGATGATTGTCTGGCACGTATCGCAGAGTCGATCAATATCACTTTGTCCAAGACCTCTGGCGTGTGTGCTGTGATAGAGAATACGGCTGGTCAGGGCTCCAACGTCGGCAATAGATTTGAAGAGATCGCAAAGATTATCAGTATGGTCGACGATAAGAGCAGGGTGGGAGTCTGCATCGACACCTGCCATACATTTGCCGCCGGCTATGATTTGCGTACAGCTGAGGCTTGTGAAACAACATTTGCCGAATTTGACAAAGTGGTAGGACTCAACTATTTGCGTGCCATGCATATCAATGATTCGATGAAGCCGTTTGGCTCGAAAGTGGACCGCCACAACAGTATCGGCAAAGGAGAAATAGGCATTGAGTGCTTCAAATGGATTATGCAGCAGGATATGTTTGACGACATTCCGTTGATACTTGAAACGCCAGATGAATCAATTTGGGCGGAAGAAATTGCACTTTTGAGGCGTTTTGAGGCTGAAAAATAACATTTTTTAACATTTGAATATAATAATTCAGCCGCAAAATAATATCTTTGTGGGCGAAAACAACTAAGAAATACAATTTAAGTTAAAATGGACAATACAGCATTATTGCAAGAAGTAACAGCCAAAGCTCAGGTTTGGCTAAACGGTAACTTTGATGAGGATACAAAGAAGGAGGTAAAAGCCCTTTTGGATTCATCAGATAAGAATGCTTTAATTGATGCGTTCTACCGTGACTTAGAGTTCGGTACTGGTGGTCTTCGTGGTATCATGGGTGCTGGAACAAACCGTATGAACAAGTATGTAGTCGGCATGGCCACTCAGGGTTTTGCTAACTATTTGAAGAAGAATTTTGCAGACCGTAAGCAGATTTCAGTTGTAGTTGGTCACGATTGCCGTAACAACTCACGTCTATTCGCAGAGACAGTAGCTGATATCTTTTCTGCAAACGGTATTCAGGTATATCTATTTGAGTCGTTGCGTCCTACACCAGAGATCTCTTTTGCTATTCGTCAGTTGAAGGCACAGGCAGGTGTTAACGTGACTGCAAGCCACAACCCACGCGAGTATAACGGATACAAGGCTTATTGGGAGGATGGTGCACAGGTGCTAGCTCCACACGATAAGGGAATCATCGACGAGGTTAACAAAGTAAAGGTAGAGGATGTGAAGTTCGCTGGCAACAAGGATTTGATCAAGATCATTGGTGGTGAGATGGACTTCGACTATATGACAGCTGTTCACGAGGCATTGATCGACCAGGATGTGATCAACCGTCAGAAGGATCTTAACATTGTATATTCAGCAATGCACGGAACAGGTCGTGTGATTGTTCCACTTTGCTTGCGTTCATGGGGATTCCAGAACATCAACGTCGTTCCAGAGCAGATGGTTGTAGACGGTAATTTCCCTACAGTTGTCAGCCCTAACCCAGAGAACGCAGAGGCTATGACACTTGGTATGAAGCTAGGTACTAAGCTTAACGCAGACTTGGTCGTAGCAACAGACCCAGATGCAGACCGTCTTGCAATCGTATGCCGCGACAACAAGGGTGAGTGGATGATCATCAACGGTAACCAGACAGCTATGATGTTCTGCTACTACATCATCACAAACATGAAGAAGCTTGGCAAGATGACTGGTAATGAGTTCCTTGTTAAGACAATCGTGACAACTGAGGTTATCGCAGAGATCGCAAAGAAGAACAACATCGAACTTCGCGACTGCTACACAGGATTCAAGTGGATCGCACGTGAGATCGCAATCTCAGAAGGTAAGAAGAAATATATCGGTGGTGGTGAGGAGAGCTTCGGATTCCTACCATTCGACAAAGTACGTGATAAGGATGCACCAGCGTCAATCTGCTTGATCTGTGAGATCGCAGCTTGGGCTAAGGACCAGGGCAAGACACTATACGATTTGTTGATGCAGATCTATCAGGAGTATGGTTTCTCTAAGGAGTTCACAATCAATGTCACTAAGCCAGGAAAGAGCGGAGCTGACGAGATCAAGGCAATGATGGAAGGCTTCCGTGCTAACCCACCTAAGGATCTTGGTGGCAGCAAGGTGTCTGTAGTGAAGGACTTCAAGACATTGGAGATGACAACTGCAGCTGGCAAGCAGAAGCTAGACATGCCTGAGACAAGCAACGTGCTTCAGTGGTTATGCGAGGATGGAACAAAGGTTTCAGTTCGTCCTTCAGGTACAGAGCCAAAGATCAAGTTCTACTGCGAGGTTAAGGGCACAATGAAGAGTGCTGCCGACTATGCTGAGCAGAACGAGAAGGCAACAGCTAAGATTGAGGCAATCAAGAAGTCTCTAGGACTATAAAAATTCATAGTGCATAATTCATAATGCATGATTGAAGATTGATCGAATAGACGTGATGATGTCACGTTGTACGAAATATTTTAGGGCACCGTAGAAATGCGGGGCCTTTTTTTATGCGTATTGACTTGGGAATGTTAGGGTCGGTTTGTGAAGTTGGAATTTCCATAATCCGATGTTGTGTCGTACCCACGAGGGAAAATCAAGTAATATAAGTCTAATAAAATTAACATAATTTAATTATTTCCCGTAAAATTATGTTGTTGATCATACTTTTAAAGCATTTGTTTTTTTATATTTGCAAAGGTATAACTGAAAAATTGATTATTATAAGTCCAAAAGCTTAATGTGATATGTTTCGCTGTGCATGAGATTTGATGAAAGAAGTATAATTTTTGTTTGCCGAAAAAATGAAGAGTTTTGTTTTGAAAATAAAATGTTAATTATATTAAGAAAAGATTTTTTCTTTAATTGTAGTTTGTATGGCAGCACAAATAGTACTGTCACAAATTACAAAAATTGATCCTTTAATAAAGGAGTATTATGTGAAGACTCAAGGTGTCGGTAAGGGCGATGGGTCTTCATGGGACAATGCGATAGGAGAAAAGGATTTCGCATTCGTGTTCAAGAACCTACAGACAGAGGGAGTGACATTCTATGTGGCTGCTGGCACGTACCATGCGGTATACAACAGAGATGGGGAGGAGACCAACGACAAAACATCGCTATGGGTGTCTGAACATGGAGCGAACATCTACGGAGGCTATAGTCCGAAGGCGACGGGAACAGCGTCTACAACAAAGGCATATCCTGATATGTACAGGACAATATTTACAGGAGATATAAATGGAGACGACAGGGTCGTTGTGCAGAGTGACTGTGAATACAAGTTTGAGAACTTCACAG
>OCTX012286202.1_pt1 | contig 48874 bp, 38 predicted proteins | sample 1539691 | NCBI WGS metagenome assembly OCTX01 (sample SAMN02144231, study PRJEB22623) | gut metagenome | biome: sheep rumen | host: Ovis aries | place: New Zealand
GGCCTGAGAGACGGGCTCGGAAATATCGCCGCCCGGAGGCGACACGGCGCCGATGGCGGTGACGGAGCCGCGGCGCTCATCCTGCCCCAGGCACTCCACGACGCCGGCGCGCTCGTAGAACTGCGCCAGACGGGAGGCAAGGTAGGCGGGATAGCCTTCTTCGCCGGGCATCTCTTCCAGACGGCCGGACATCTCACGCAAAGCCTCGGCCCAGCGGGAGGTGGAGTCGGCCAGAACGGCCACGTCGTAGCCCATGTCGCGGAAGTACTCGGCGATGGTGATGCCGGTGTAAATGGAGGCCTCGCGGGCCGCCACGGGCATATCGGAAGTGTTGGCGATCAGCACGGTGCGCTTCATCAGGGGTTCGCCGTTGCGCGGGTCCTTCAGCTCGGGGAACTCCATCAGCACGTCGGTCATCTCGTTGCCGCGCTCGCCGCAGCCGATGTAGACGACGATGTCCACGTCCGACCACTTAGCCAGCTGGTGCTGCACAACCGTCTTGCCCGAGCCGAAGGGGCCGGGGACGGCGGCGGTGCCGCCCTTGGCGATGGGGAACATGGTGTCGATGATCCGCTGGCCGCTGTTCATCGGGCGGCTGGGGACGTATTTTCTGGTGTAGGGGCGGGCAATACGCACGGGCCAACGCTGGATCATCGTCAGCTCATGGTCCTTGCCTTTTTCGTCGCGCACCACAGCGATCACGTCGGTGATCACGTGGCTGCCGCTCTCCACGCGCACGACCTCGCCGGCCACGCCGTTCGGGACCATGATCTTGTGGAGAATCGCGCTGGTCTCCTGCACGGTGCCCAGCACGTCGCCGGCCGTCACCTTGTCGCCGGGCTTTGCCACGGGCACAAAGTCCCAGAGCTTTTCCCGGTTCAGCGCCGGCACGTCGATGCCGCGGGTGATGGAGTCGCCGGCGGCGGCGCGCATCTCGGGCAGGGGGCGCTGGATGCCGTCGTAAATATTGTCCAGCATGCCGGGTCCGAGCTCAACGGACATCGGCATACCGGTGGTGACGACCTGCGCACCGGGTCCGAGACCGGAGGTCTCCTCGTAGACCTGGATGGAGGCGCGGTCGCCGCTCATGTTCAGAATCTCGCCGATCAGGTGCTGAGAGCCCACGCGCACCACGTCGGAGACGTTGGCGTCAGCCAGACCCTCGGCCACGACCAGCGGGCCGGATACCTTGGTAATAGTTCCGCTCATATCGTTCGTTCCTTCCTTTTTGTGATTGAAGGTCGGGCGCTCAGTCGCCCAGAATATTCGTGCCGACGGCGCGTTCCACAGCCGCCTTCAGGGCCGACTGCCCAAGGCCGATGCTGCCCTCGCGGCCGGGGATCAGAATGATGGCCGGCCTGGGGCTGTCCTTGAAGCGGTCGATTTCGTGGGAAAGCTCCGCTGCCAGCGTCTCTTCGATATAGATGATGGCGTAGTCCTCGCTGTCGCGGGTCAGATGGCGCAGAATCTGTCCGGCTTCCGCCGCGTCCGAGGCGGGATACGTCTCCAGCCCCAGGGCCTTGAAGCCCATGACGGTCTCCCGACCGCCGATCACAGCAATTTTAAGCATACAGATCACGCAGCCTTTCCCGGATTGTCTGGGGGGCGATCCCCGCCAGCTTTCCCGTCAGGATCATGCGGACTGCGGTGATCTCGTTCTCCACAGCCGCGAGATAAGCGAGCACCGCCTCCTCACCGAAGGAGACGAGCTTGGCGCCGCGCAGGTAGCTCATCACCGCGTTGTCGCAGGCCAGCTCAAAGGCCGTCATGCTGCCGCCTTCGGCAGCCGCGGCGCCGAGAGACGCCGCCTCGGCCAACGCGGAGCCGCTGAAGATCGCCGCGAGGCCATCGCCGCCGGCTGTGGCCAGACGTTCGGGGTCCACCCGGCCGCCCGGCACCAACGCCTGGCGCAGGAAGTCCGCATTTTTGCCCATGCGCGCCGTGCGCACCGCGCTCTTGAGGTTGGTGCTGTCGGCGAGAACGCTGACAAAGCCCTTGACAAAGTCGTTGCCGCGCACCGCGGCGAGAGCCAGCAGCTCTTCAAAATACGCCTTGTCCAGTGCGAAATCCGCCAGCTGCGGATTGGCCGTGCGGGCCAGGATCTCCTTCCCCTCGGCCAGCGCCTTTGCCAGGCGCTCAGGCAGATCATGCCCGCGCTCCTCCTGGTAGGCGGTGAGCAGCGCTTCGGGGGCGATGCGGCCGGACGTGCTCATCAGCGGCAGCGGGTCGCTCCCCGTTGCTTCGGCCTTCAGCACAACCTTGGCGTTGTGGTAATCGTACTTGACGCGGAACAGATCGACCAGCTCCCGGGCGGGCGGCTGCAGGGACAGCTCGCGGAAGATCTCCGCCCGATCCGCGGACAGCGCCCGGTCAATTCCGGTCGCGTTCATCTGGGACATGTCCTCATAGCCGCAGTCGGTGAGGAGCTTGGCGCACTCGGCATAGGAGGGCGCGTCCAGCATCCGCTCGGCCTTTTCGCGGCTGAGCATCCGCGGCTCTCTCGCCCGCAGCATGGCGGACAGAAACAGATAGTCTTCTCTTTTCGTCTGCAATTGAATCCCTCCTGTCCGTCGGGATCAATCGAACAGCACGCGGGCAAGCTCGGAGGACATTTCGCTCCGCTGCAGCTCCACAAGGAGCTCAACGGTGCAGTTGGTCTCGATGCTGCCGCGCCGGAGCAGGAGGCCGCCGGCAAAGCCGCCCTCCGCCGGGGAGAGCTTGAGCGCCGCGGTCTTCCCTGCCGCCGCCAGCTTCGCGTTGGCCGCCTTGACCGCCTTGTCGCCGACAGCGGCGCGGTCGCGGGCGTTGAGAACAATCTCCTCCGTGCCGGTGACGGCGGCCTCGGCCGCAAGTCTCGCCAGCAGCTCGACGTACTCCGCCTCGGGCAGGTTCACGAGCTGATCAATGGCCAGTGCAAAGCTTTTGGAGACCATCTCCTGCTTGAGCGCCAGCACGCCCTTTTTCGCCTCCATGCGGGCGATGCGGTCCATGCTGTCCACGCGGTCCTCGCAGGCTTTTCCGCCCGTGAGGAGCTTTTCGTTGTAGCGCTCCTTGGCCTTGCCCTCAAAGTCGGCCCGGATGGCGGCGCACTGCTGCTCAGCCTGAGCCAGGATCGCGGCGGTCTGTGCCTCGGCGTCAGCCCGGATATGCGCGATGATTTTTTCAGTGCCTTTCATATGTACTCCAATCCGATCCGTATGTTCAGACGACGGCGTTGATGATAAAGATGGAGGACAGCATGCAAAGGATGGCGTAGAACTCGACGACGACGCACATGATCATGCCCTTGGACCAGTCGTCGGGCTTCTTGGCCAAAATGTTGATGGAGGCCGCGGCGACCTTGCCCTGGGCGATGGCGGACAGCAGACCGCCGATGGCGATGGGCAGGCAGGCGGCGAGGATCTGCAGTCCCTGCTGCACGCTGATGCTGGAAAGACCCGTGACCTTATTCAGGGCAAAGAAGAAAATAACAAAGCCGTAGAGGCCCTGGGTGCCGGGGATGACCTGCAGGATCATGACCTTACCGGACTTGCTGGGATCCTCGGAAACGAGACCGGCGCCGGCCTCACCGGCGATGCCGGTGCCCTTGGCCGAGCCCACGCAGGCCAGAGCGGCCGCCAGAGCCGCGCCCAGCATGCCGAGCGCCATACCGCCAAAAGATTCGATGATGTTCATGTTGTGTTCCTCCTGTTTTTTTCAGACTGTATGATTCAATTTATTTTGCTTTGACATATGTCCCGCTGTACTGCAGCGGGCGGAAGGGCTTGCCGCCGTCCACATAGAATTTGCCGAAGAACTCCAGGCACTGCAGGCGCAGATCGTGCACGTAGCAGCCCAGGAGGTTCAGCGCGAAGTTGATCCCGTGGCCCAGCACGAAGATGATCACGAAGGCCAGACCCGTGAGCACGTTGAGGCCGCTCGACTGGGCAGGCATCACCGCAACGATGTTGAACACCTTGCCGACCGCGCCGCCGGCCAGCATCAGGGCCATGATACGCGAATAGCTCAGCACGTCGCCGAACCAGCCGGTGGCCGTGTTGTAGATGCAGCCGAAGGCCGCCGTGACCTTGCCGAAGCCTTTGGCATGGCGTCCCGCACCGAAGAGCAGCATCACCGCTCCGATCGCCAGCACGGCGATGCCCGCCCAATGCAGGATCGGGTTGGGCAGGAGCAGCATATCCGCCGCAAAGAGCAGGCCGCCGAGCAGTATCACCCACAGGGCGCCTTCCTCAAAGATCGCGTCGCCTTTGTTGCCGGCCTTCCACTTCTGCGCGAAGGACACGGCCAGGCCGGTATTCAGATGCAGCAGACCCAGCACCATCGAGCCGCCGAGCACCAGGATGCTGTCCTTCTCCGGATCGAACAGATGCCAGAGGCCGGGCCAGGTGCTGTCCGGGTTGATCAGATGTACCAGCTGATAGGGGACGTCGCCGAAGAAGCCGCCGGTCAGCGCGCCCATCGCGAAGGTGGCGATGCCGCCGTAGAGCAGCAGCTGACAGAACACGCGCGAGCCGCCCTCCGGCTTCATTTTCGCCATCGCGACGATCGCCGCGGCGATCATGATGAGGCCGTAGCCCATGTCCGCCATCATCAGTCCGAAGAACAGGATGAAGAAGGGGGCCATCAGCGGGTTGGGGTCCACCGTGCCGTAGGCCGGCAGGCTGTACATATTGGTCACCATGTTCAGCGCATTGGTGAATTTGTTGTTTTTCAGCGAGACGGGAACCTCGGGGTATTCCTCCTCGGGGGGATCCTCCGTCTCCCAGGCGCAGCCGAAGCGCTCAAAGACTTCGCCCAGCTCCTGCTCCCGCTCCGCGGGCATCCAGCCCTGCAGCAGCACGACGCTCTCGGTGCCGCAGAGGCGGTCCTCCGTCTCGGCCAGGCCGATCCGGGTCTGCGCTGCGTCACAGGCCAGCTTCAGCGTCTCCCGCTGCCCGGCCTCGTCGATGATTGCCTTCTCGCAGGCGATTTTTTCCTCAGCCAGGGCCTTGAGCTCGCCCTCCGCCCGGTCGATATTCTCCTGGGCCGTGCCGCTCATGCCGGCAAAGGCCACCGGCGCAAAGCCGAAGGCGCGCAGCGCGTCCAGCGCGGCGTTCGTCTGCTCCTTCCGGCTCAGCAGCAGCAGATAGCGCTGACCCTTGTCCGCAGACACCGGGAAGAGTTCGGCCTCCTCGGCTGCTTCCGCAAGAGCCGCTTCCGCTTTGGTCAAATCGGAGCGCACCGGCATCGCACCGAGCGTCACGGCGCTGCTGCGCGTCTCCGTACACTCCAGCGGCAGATCCAGCGCCGTCCAGGGGCGCAGCGACTCGATGGTTGAGCGCAGACGGCTCTCCTCGGCGCCGATGCGGCGGATGCGGTCGCTGCTCTCGCGCAGCGCCTCGGCCGTATCCAGCGCGCTCTGCAGCGTCTGCTCGTCCAGCAGCTTCTCCCCCGCCACCTCGGGCTTGGGGCTGAGCAGCGCGGACTTGGCCGGCGCATAGCGGTTGAGGACGGCCAGCGCGTTCTGCAGCGCCTGCTGCCGGCCGCGCTCGGCCATCAGCTCGCCGTTTTCGCGCCGGAGCAGAGGGGCAAATGCCTCCGCCTGCAGCTCCGTGGGTTCGGATACCTCCACGCAGCCGCGGCGCAGCAGCTCCTTGAGCAGCTCATCCCTGGCGGAGCGGACAGCCATCAGCCGAAGCTTTTTCATTTTTACAATGGCCATCTCAGTTCTTCACAATCCTTTCCACCACGAGAGATGCCGCCCGATCGAGCCTTGCTTCGGCTCTGGCGCGCAGCGCGGCCTTTTTGTTTTCCACATCCCGGGACAGCTCGGCCGCCTTGCTCATGGCTTCCTCATCCGCCTTCCGGCGCAGCTCGGCCAGAGCACTGTCTGCTTTATCGCCGGCCGCTTCCACCGCTGCCCTGCCGGCCGCCTGCGCATCGCTGGCCATCTGTCTGGCCTTCGCTTCCGCGGCAGCAACGGCGGCTTTGGCTTCGTTTTCCGCCTGCACGACGCTGTTGATCGCTTCAAATGACATTGGCACACCCCCTCTAACTCACAAAAAACTATCATTCTGTTGGCACTTGGCCATAACAAACGATGCCAACATGATACCTCACAATTGGCAATCTTGCAAGCCGTGCGCCGCTTTTTTCTTTGATTATTTTACCACAAGCGCGCGAAAATCCCCCATTCTGCGCGAATGGGGGAAGATTCGTTTTTTCTTTATTTCTCGTATTCCATGCTCAGGCGGAAGCAGGGCTTGTCCGAAACGCCCTCCATATAGCAACGCCCGTCCTCGCTGCCCCAGCGCAGCGTGAGCGCGTCACGAAAGCGCGCCTCGGCCGTGTACTCGGTGCTGACAGCCTTCAGGCGCCGCCCCTCCGCCGCGGCAGGCAGATGATCCTCCGCAAGATCGAAATAGCGGGTGTTGTTCATGTGACCGTTCAGATCGACGTAGCTGAAGGGCACGGTGAAGGCGGCCTCCTCGGTGCACGGGAGTTTTTTCAGCCCCGAGGGCAGGCGAATCTCCTGTCCGGTCGTGACGCCCGCGATCTCGACGCCCCACTCGTCCGGGAAAACCATTTTCCGCGTCTTCTCATCCACCAGCATCCACAGCGCGCTGGCCGAGAGGAGCGTGTTGTCCTTCTCGTCGGCGATGCGGTAATAGCGCGGAAAAAAGACGTGCATCATGGCGCCCGGCCAGGACGTAAGCGTGATGCGCTCGTCATATGCCGGCAGGCGCGCGATCTCGCAGCGCTGCATCGTGACGACCCACAACAGCCCCTTGTCGAGCGTCTTTTCCCTGCCCATGCCGAGCTGCTCGGTGTGGCGGATAGACGCCTCCTGCAGCAGTTCAAAGAGCCGCGACAGGCGGAGCCTGCGATAGAGGTTTACATCCTTGCTGCGCAGCAGGATTTCCTCGCGGTAAACGCTCATTTCTTCTCCAGCGCCTTCGTCACGGCGTCGGCCACGTCGCCGAGCGTGGAGAGCTTGCTCCACTGGCGCTGGGGAATCTTGATGTCAAAGAGCGCCTCCAGCTTGCAGATGACAAGGATGAAGCCCATCGAGTCGATGGCCGTGTCGGTATTGACCACGGTATCCTCCTGCAGGTTCAACTCTCTCATGTCGGGGAAGCAATCGAAAATGACGGATTTGATTTTTTCAAGAATTTCCTGTCTGGTCATTGCCTTATCTCTCCATTTTCTGCTGGAGCTCCCAGCGTTTTATTTTTCCCGTCGCCGTCCGCGGCAGCGGTTCGTTTACAACCAACACACTGGCCAGCTGCTGCCCGCGCGGCAGCGTGTCCATGACCGGACGCAGACGCTGCAGCAGAGCTGAAGCCTCGCCCTCGCCGCTGTAAACCAGCACGGGGCGGCTGTTTTGCAGGATCACGGCCAGCTCTGTGTGCCCCAGTACCTGCATGATGCGTGCCTCGTACTCAGGCAGATAGAGCTTGGTGCCGTCCGGCAGAACAAGCATATCCTTCTTGCGGCCGGTGATGTGCAGCCTGCCCTCCGCATCAAAGCGTCCAAGGTCGCCGGTGTGCAGCACGCCGTCGATCAGCACCGCGGCCGTATCCGCCGGGCGCTTGTAATAGCCCTGCATCATGCAGGTGGGCGCCGCGATCAGAATCTCGCCGTCCTCGGCCAGCGTGATCGTATCGTCCGGGCAGATTTCCATCGCGTAGGGGTCGCCCTGAACGCTGATGGCGACGCCGGAGCTCGTCTCGGTCAGCCCGTAGCCGAAGCTGACGCGCAGACCCATAGCAGCGGCTGCGCCCAGCAGCTGCGGCGGGCAGTCCCCCGCGCCGACCAGCACCAGCTTTAAGCCTGGATTCGTGAGCCGCCGCTGCAGCAGGAAGCCCAGCAGCAGCGGGACGACGGACACCGCCGTCGGCTCAAAAAACGCGCAGTCGTCGCCGTAATGGCGCGCCCCGCGCCCGAGCGCCACAGCCGCGCCGCAGCTCAGGCCCCACAAGAGTCCGCAGACGAAGCCGAACACATGGCCCAGCGGCAGCAGGCACAGCAGCGTGTCCTCCGGGCTCAGCGGGAGCTTCGCGCCGCCGTTATACGCGCTGGCGCAGAGGCTCTCCTCGGTCAGCACCACGGCCTTGGCCTGCTCGGTGGTACCGGAGGTGAAAAAGAGGATTTTTTGCTCCCCGCCCTTCACGCCCGCGGTCAGGGCAGGTTCAAGCGCCTCACAGAGCTCCTCGTCGCCCCAGAGCGTGTCGATATCGGTGTAGACGATCAGGCGGCGCAGCAGCTCTTCCGGCGCGTTTTCGTCGAGCATCACGAGCTGCAGCCCGGCCTTGGCTGCCGCGAAGATCTCCACCACGCAGTCGCGGCTGCCGTCGGCCAGAATGCCGATGCAGGTTTTCCCTCCCGCGCGCAGCTCCTCCGCGCGTTCGCAGACGCGCTGCAGCAGCTCGGCATAGCTCCAGCTTTTCTTGCCGCGCTCGTCAAAAATCAGCGCGGGGCCGTTTTCCTTCCGCTCCGCCCAGGCAAGAAGCATTTCTTCAAAACGATGAAAGCGCATGCAGACACCTCCCGGCCCGAATTCTTATGCAAAGTATATCATAGCTCGCTTCTCTTGGAAAGAAATTTTTTGCGAAACAGAAAAAACTCGTGCAATTTGGGTGGACTTGCTATATAATGACAACATCGACTAATGTGGTCGCAATTCAATCTATTCTTTTGCTGGAGGTAAAGACATGGACAAAAACATCCGCATCTGCATCATCGGCGGCGGCCCCGCGGGCCTTTCTGCCGGTATGTATCTGGAAAAGAAGGGTTACACCAACTACACCATCCTCGAGCGTCAGGACCGCGTGGGCGGCAAGTGCTGGTCCCCCCACTACAACGGACGCCGTTACGAGATGGGCGCCATCATGGGCGTTCCCTCCTACTACGCGGTGGAAGACGTTGAGAAGTTCTGCGGCATCACCCATGACGGCCCGAAACTCAACCGCAACTACAAGAATGCAGCCGGCGAAGTGATCGAGCCTTTCGCCCGCACCCTCGGCAACATCATCAAGAACCCCTGGATGCTGAAGATGAAGGGCCAGCTCAAGAAGTTCGGCGAGCTGCTTGAGACCAAGTACAAAGGCTATGACGTCAACGGCCACCGCGGCGTTGCCGAGGGCCGTTACGACGGCTACGCTGTCACCCCGGGCCGCGAAAAGGTTCAGGGCGTCAACCCCAACCTGAAGGATCTGGCCATGCCTTTCAAAGATTTCTGCGAGATGAACGGCGTTCCCCTCGTGCAGAAGATCTGGATCGGACCCTTTACCTCCTTCGGCTACGGCTACTTTGATGAGATCCCCGCTGCCTACGTTCTGAAGTATCTGGACTACCAGACCTGCATGAACTTCGTCAAGGTCAACCTCTGGACCTGGAAGGAAGGCACCCAGTACATCTGGGAGCAGCTGAATGCTCACCTGAAGAATCCCGCCCGCCTCAACAGCACCATTGAGAAGGTCGAGCGTCACGACGGCAAGGTCTTTGTCACCGTCAACGGCAAGGTTGAAGAGTACGACAAGATCATCGTCACCGCTCCTCTGTACATCCCCAACAAGCGTGCCGACGGTCAGAAGGGCATGATCGAGTACTTTGACGCCCGCGAGGACGAGAAGGCCCTCTTCTCCAAGATCGACTACGAGCGCTACGACGTGCAGGCCTTCCTCACCAAGCCCGAGAATCACCCCGAGATCTCCTACTATGTGTTTGATAACATGGTTCCCGAGAAGCTCGGTCACCTGATGGTCTACTACCGCCGCTGGAAGGATCAGATCGACCAGGTCATCACCACCTATGCGCTGCGCAAGCACAAGAACTCCAAGGAGATCCCCTACGAGGAGTGCCGCCAGATGGTGCAGGACGACCTCAAGATCATGAAGAACCCCGCCGAGAAGGTCATCAACGAGTGGTCCGTGTACTACTTCCCCCATGTCTTCTCCGAGGACTACGCCGCCGGCTGGTATGACAAAGTCGAGGCCATGCAGGGCAAGTACGACACCTACTATGCCGGTGAGGTCATGAGCTTCGGCGACATGGACGAGACGGCTGAGTACTCCCGCGAGCTGGTTGACCGCTTCTTCTAAGCTTTGAAATCTGCGGAGGACAGAGCCCTGCTCTGCCCTCCGTTTTCTGAAAGGAAGATATTATGAGCTTTTACAAAGACCATTACGACGTCGTCATTATCGGCGGCGCACTGGCCGGCATGTCCGCCTGCCTGCAGCTGCAGGCCTGGGGCGTCAAGGACATTCTGATCCTGGAAAAGCACAATATGCCCGGCGGTCTTGCCACCGACTTTGTGCGCAACGGCTTCGAGATTGAGGCGACGCTGCATGAGATGATGTCGATCGGCCAGCCCGGCAAGCGCCTGAAGGTCGGCAAGTTCTTCGACGACATGGGCGTCAACATCGACTGGCTGCCGGTGCCGGAATGCTACCGTGTGGCACTGCCCAATTCCGGCATCGACAAAGTGCTGCACCCGGACTATGACGACAGCTACACCACCGTCGCCAAAGAGATCAACGAGGTCTGCCCCGGCACCTACGAGAAGGTGCACGAGCTGATGCTGCTCTGCCGCCGCGTGTATGACAGCATGAATATCCTCTCCGTCACCCCGATGAGCAAGGTACAGATGCTGCTCAAGCATCCCGACTTCGTCAAGACCGTCGGCTACACCGCCACCGAGGTCATCAACACCTTCGGTCTGCCCAAGAAGGCCGTCGAAATGCTGACGCCCTACTGGATCTACGTCGGCAACCGCATGGACGACCTGCCCTTCACGATCTACGCCTTCCTGATGGCCGACTACTTCACCGGCTCCTACGTCTGCAAGGGCTTCAGTCACGAGATGAGCATGAAGCTGCAGGCCAAGTGCGAGGAAAACGGTGCGCAGTACGAATTCGACCAGGAGGTCGAGAAGATTCTGGTCAAGGACGGCAAGGTGTACGGCGTCCGCACCCGCCGCGGCGACGAGATCCACTGCGACTACGTCATCTCCGGTCCCTATCCCAACAAGGTATACAGCCAGATGATCGAGCCGCTGAGCGAGGTGCCCGAGGGCGCCATCCGCATGATCAACAACCGCAAGCTCTCCGTGGTGCCGGTATCCGTCATCATGGTCATCGAGGGTACGCCCGAGGAAAACGGTATCACCGATTACTCCACCTTCTCCGGCACCACGATGGACACCAACAAGATCTGGGAGAACTACTCCAACATCACCGAGCCCTACAACTACATCACCACCATCTGCCTCAACTACGCCAATCCCACCCTGCCCGAGGGCTATACGCAGCTGTCGATCACGGCGCTGGTGCCCTCCAAGCCCTTTGAGAGCGTCAAGGAAGAGGAATACTACGATCTCAAGCGCCGCCTCGCGAACGAAATGATCGAGGAGTGCATCAAGATCACGAAGGTCGACTTCCGTCCCCGCATCACCGAGATCGAGGTCACGACGCCGATGACCGTGTCCCACTACGTCGGCGCCTGGAAGGGCAACATCTACGGCTATCTCCACTCCATGGAGGACCATGCGGTGGCAAGACTGCAGATGAAAGAGAAGGATCACTTTATCGAGGGTCTGGAATTCGCCGGTGCGCACGGCATGTCCGGCGACGGCATGGGTCCCCAGATCACCAACGGCCGCGCCGCTGCCAAGGGCGTGAAGGAAGACATGGAAAAGAAAGGGAGGCTGTGAGATATGAGCATCAAAGTCAAAGGCTTTCTGAAAGACGTCGGCGGAGCCTCCCGCGTGACGAAGCTGAGAGAGGAAAATTTCGCCAAGGGCTCCACGAAGATCGATCCCCGCGATCCGATCCGGGAGCTGGCCGACAAGCTGCACCCGGCCTCCATGCAGGTGCGCTGTGTCGATATCCGCGAGGCCTCTCCCAGCTCCCGCACCTTCCGCTTTGAGTCGGTAGACGGGCACATCCCCGTGTTTCAGTGCGGCCAGTACGTCAACTTCCGCCTGCAGATCGGCGAGAGTCAGCTCTCCCGCCCCTATACCATCTGCTCGGCCCCCTTTGAGGCGCGCACGGACAAGCCCTTCTTCGAGGTGACGATCCGCCGCAACGTGCCTTACCTCGTGCCGGATTACTTCTTTGATCATGTCCACGTCGGCGATGTGCTGGAAGCCAATCTCCCCTTCGGCACCTTCTACTGGGAGCCCCTGCGCGACAGCAAGACCATCGTCGCTCTGGCCGGCGGCTCCGGCATCACGCCCTTCCACGGCATGGCCAAGGAAATCGCCTACGGCAAGATGAAGGGTGTCAAGCTCACGATCCTCTACGGCTCGGTGAAGGCCAACGACATCGTCCTCAAGAAGGAGCTCGACGCGATCGAGGCCGCCTGCCCCGACGTCAAGGTCGTCCACGTGCTCTCCGACGAGCCCGACTGGCCCGGCGAAAAGGGCTTTATCACCAAGGAGCTCATTGAAAAGTACTCCGAGGGCGACGTGACCTATATGTTCTGCGGCCCGCTGCCGATGTTCCGCTTCGTGAAAAAGGCGCTGGACGAGATGGGCGTGACCTGCCGCCGCTTCCGCCACGACGTGGTCAACAACCCCGCCGACATCTCCACCTGCCCCGGCTACCCGAAGGGCACCGAGACCAAGACCTTCCGTATCACGGTCGTGCGCGGCATTCAGGAGGACGTGATCGAGGCCCGCGCCAGCGAGCCCGTGGCCGTGGCGCTCGAGCGCGCCGGCATCAAGATCAACACCCACTGCCGCAACGGCGAGTGCGGCTTCTGCCGCAGCCACCTGCTGTCGGGCGAGATTTTCGTCTCCCCCGTCGGCGACGGCCGCCGCCGCATGGATAAGGAGATGGGCTGGTTCCACGCCTGCTCCTCCTGGCCACTCAGCGATCTGAAGATCAAAATCCCCATCATGTAATCTCTGCATTGTCTCTGACGCCCTCCGGTCGAAGGATCGGAGGGCGTTTTTGCGCGTGAAAATTGTCAGACGGCGGCGAGGAAACGCTTGACCCGTGCGCGGCGTCGAGTATAATAAAGTTGTAAGAGTTTTTTCGACCGAAATCAAGGAGCAGCCCATGCAGAAGCCGGAAAACAAGCGGGATATCATGCACCTGGCGGCAGAGCAGATCGTGCGCTGGCGCTTTGTCATCATGCTGCTTTTTATCGTCGCCGCCGTTTATGCAGCGCTCTCCATCGGCCGAGTGAAGGTCAATTCCGAGTTGACCGCCTTTCTCGCCGAGGACACCGAGACCCGCCAGGGGCTGAGCATCATGGAGGACTCCTTTATCACCTACGCCACGGAGGACGTCATGGTGGCCAACGTCACGCTCGACACGGCCTGGACGCTGGCAGACGCCATCGCGGACTTTGACATGGTCAGCGGCGTGGCCTTTGACGACAGCCCCGCCCATTACGCCCGCTCCTCCGCGCGGCTTTCGATCTCCTTCCGCGGCACCGAGGACGATCCGCGCGTGCTCGCCGAACAGGAGCACATCCGCGACTATCTCGCGCCCTACGACACCTATATCTACGCCGTCACCTGGTCGGCCTTTTTCGCGCAGTTGGCCCGGGAGATGGTGAGCGTGGTGCTGATTGCGGCGCTGGTGATCGTCGCGATCCTGCTCTTCACCTCGCGCAGCTATTTTGAGGTCGTCATTTTTATCCTGGTCTTCGTCTTCGCGGCCGTTCTCAACATGGGCACCAATTTCTGGCTGGGCGAAATCTCGACGATCACGAACTCCATCGCCGTCATTCTTCAGCTCGCCCTTGCCATCGACTACGCCATCATTTTCAGTCACCGCTATCAGGACGAGGTGCCGCTGCACCCGAGCGCCAGAGAGGCGCTGATTGAGGCGCTGGCCAAGTCGATCGTCGAGATCTCCTCCTCGAGCCTGACGACTATTTCCGGTCTGCTCGCCCTGATGCTGATGCAGTTTCGGCTCGGCTACGACCTCGGCATGGTGCTTGCCAAGGGCATTTTGTGCAGCCTGCTGACCGTGTTCCTGCTGATGCCGGGGCTGATCATCCTCTTCCCGAAGGCGATCCGCCGCAGCGCTCACAAAACGCTGATCCCGGATATCCGCCCCTGGGGCCGTTTCCTGACGCGCTCGGGCTACTGCTTTGTCTGGCTGTTTCTGCTGCTGATCCCGGCGGCTGTCTGGTGCTCGGGACACACCCATTACGCTTTCAGCGACAGCTCGGTCAGCGAGCTCGTCTACTCGGAAAGCCGTGAAGCCATGCACCGCATTTCCGACACCTTTGCCGACTCCACACCGGTGGCTCTGATCGTCCCGGCGGAGGACTTTGACAAGGAAAAGGCCGTGCTGCTTGCGGTCGAGGCGCTGCCGGAGATCCGCTCGGCCACCGGCCTTGCCAACATTGACATTGACGGCAGCCACACGCTGACCGACCGCTTTTCCCCGCGGATGCTCGCAGAGCTGCTGAACATCAGCCCCGAGGAGGCGACGCTGCTCTATCAGGCCTACGGCATCCGCCACGAGGAATATCAGGCGATTTTTGGCAGCGCGGAGACCTATGAGGTGCCGCTGGTGGACATGATCCTCTTCCTCTTCGATATGACCGACCGCGGCGTAGTGGAGCTGGACGCGCAGACCCAGGAGCGCCTGGACGAGCTGCGCGAATCGCTCAACATCGGGCTCGATCAGCTGCGCGGGGAGAACTGGAACCGCATGCTCTTCACCGCCTCCGTCCCCGTCGAGGGCGAGGAGAGTGTCGCGCTGGTGGAAAAAATCCGCTCTATCGCCGAGGCGCAGTACGGCGAGGGCACCGTGCTCGTCGTCGGCGACATCACCAGCGCCCGCGACCTGCGCGAGTCCTACACCGGCGATTCGCGGCTCATCAGCCTGCTCACCATCGCCTTTGTCTATATGATTCTACTCTTCACCTTCCGCTCCGTGCTCGGCTCGGCGCTGCTGGTGTTCGTCATTCAGGGCAGCATCTGGATCAACTTCTCCTTCCCCTATCTGCACGGCTCCGTGCCCTCCTTCGTCACGAGCATGATCGTCTCCGCCATTCAGATGGGCGCGACCATCGACTATGCCATCGTGCTGATGAACCGCTATCTGATGCTGCGGGAGACGCTACCGAAGAAGGAGGCAGTGGCCGAGGCCGTCAACCAGGCCTTCCCCACGGTGCTGACCTCCGGCTCGATCATGACCATCGCCGGGCTGCTGATCGCCTACCGCGTCAGCGATGTCTACGTCGGGCACATCGGCCTGTCCGTGGGGCGCGGTGCCTTTTGCTCCGTGGTTCTGGTGCTGACGGTGCTGCCGCAGCTGCTCGTCCTCTTCGACGGGCTGATCCGGAAAACCACGCTGCATATCGAACTGACGGGAGGTGAGGACGCATGAAAAGGCTGCTTGCGCTGCTGCTCGCGCTGCTTCTACTGGCTTCGATCACGCCGGCTGCAGCCCGCGCGGAAGAGGCCGGGGAGCCGGATGCCCCCGTCGTCATCGATTCGCCGGAGGCTTTCCGGGCTTTTGCCGAGCAATGCGCGCTGGAGAGCTACTCCAAGGACCGCGTCTTCTCCCTCGAAGCCGATCTCCGGCTCAGCGGTGCGGAGTTCGCGCCCATTCCCTATTTTGCCGGCCAGTTTCTCGGCAACGGTCACCGCATTGAGGGCCTGAGCATCACCGGCGAGGGCTCGCGGATGGGGCTTTTCCGCTGTCTTGCCGAGGGCGCGCTTCTTTGTGATCTGGAGGTGCAGGGGCGGGTCTGCCCGGGCGGCACCCGCGTTTGTGTTGGCGGGCTGGTCGGCGTCAACGCCGGAACGATTGAAAACTGCGCCTTTTCCGGTTCCGTGGCCGGGCTTGAAAACGTGGGCGGTATCGCGGGAACGAACGAGACCATTGGCTGCATCCGAAGCAGCCGCTTCAGCGGTGACGTGCGCGCCGAGCATCAGGTCGGCGGCATCGCGGGCGATAACCGCGGTCTGCTTTCCGACTGCGAAAACCGCGGCAGCGTCAACAACGTGCAGATCATCCCGGAGCGCCGGCAGAGCTTTGATCTGGCCGCCTTCACCGAGGACGATTTCCTCGACCTGGCCAACATCGGCGGCATCGCCGGCTCCAGCAGCGGCGAGATCCGCGCCTCCCGGAACGAGGGCAACGTGGGCTATCCATACACCGGCTACAATGTCGGCGGCATCGCCGGCCGGAGCGCCGGTTATGTGACGCAGTGCGAAAACCGCGGCTTCGTGCAGGGCCGCCGCGATGCGGGCGGCATTGTGGGGCAGCTCATCCCCCACGCGGTCTGGGATTTTTCCGAAGACCGGCTGAATGGGCTTTCCGAGGAGCTTGAGCGGCTCAACGAGCTGCTCTCGGCCGCCTCCCGCAACGCGCAGGCCCGCACCGCAGCCGTCAGGGCCGGCCTCGAGGCGCTCCGAGGCTCCACCGAGGACGCGCTTGATGAGCTGGCGGGCGTATTGAGCTACTATACCGGCGGCATTACCGGCGATCCGCTCAGCCTCGACCCGATTATCACCGACCCGGAAACCGGGCTGCCCGAAGCGGGCGGCCTTTCGCTGACGGGCGCCGATCTCGGCCCCCTGTCGGATGCGCTGGAACGGGTCTATGCCGAAGCCGCCGCGCTCTCCGAGGCGATCGGCGAAACCGCTACATCCGTCTCCGCCGATTTGAGCGCCGTGAACGCGCAGCTCGCGCGCGTACTGGACAGCATGAACGCCATGCTCGGCGGCGTGCAGGATGAAACGCTCTTCGAAAGCTTCGATCTCTCGGCGGACGAGACCTACGAACATGAGCTCGGCGCGGTGGACGCCTGCCGAAATATGGGCTCTGTCTCGGCAGAGAGCAGTGCCGGCGGCATTGCCGGCAGTATGGCCTTTGAGATATCCTTTGACCGCGAAGACCGCCTGCGGGCCTCGGACTTGATCAGCTCCGACGCCCGGCGCTATCTCTTCGCCGCGCTGCGCGACTGCGAAAGCCGCGGCGATGTCTCCGTGCGCGCCGACAGCGTCGGAGGCGTGGTCGGCCGGGCCGAGACCGGCGCTGTTGTGGCCTGCGTCGCCGCCGGCGCCGTGAGCGCCCAAAAAGGCGATTATGTCGGCGGCATTGCCGGTTCCTCCGGCGGAAGCATTCGCACCTGCTGGTCGCGCGTCGTGCTGCGCGGCGGCAAATACCTCGGCGGTATCGCCGGCTCCGGGCAGCACATTCTGGACTGCAGCGCCTGGGTCAGCATCGAGCGCGGCACGGAGTATCTCGGAGCGATCGCCGGCTGGGCCGAGGGTGAGGTGCGCGGCAACCGCTATGCCGAAACGCTGCCCGCCGGCATCGACGGGATCAGCCGTCTGGGCGAGTGCGAGCCTGTGTCCGCAGAAGAACTGCTCGCGCTGGAGGGCGTCCCGGCTGATTTTGGCGAGCTGCAGGCCCGTTTTCTGGTTGACGGCAGGGTTGTAGAAACACGGCTGCTCCCCTTTGGCGGTGAAATCGGCGAGCCGCCGGCCGTTGAAAACAGGGACGGGCTCTACTGGCAATGGGAAGAATATGCGCGCGGACCGATTTACAGCAACGCGGAGATCGGCGGCCGCTGGTGCGCGCCGCTCTCGACCATCTCCTCCGGCGGGGACCTCCCCCTCTTCCTGGTGGAGGGGCAGTTCTACGAGCATCAGCGCCTGCTGGTGCAGCCCTATGAGGCGCCGGATACGGACGGAACAGTGCTCGCCGCCTACACGCTCTCGGTCAACGACTGCGAGGGCATGCTGACGGTGCGCATGCGCGCGCCGGGCGGCGGAACGCTGTTTCTCGTCGTTGAGGACGGAAGTCTCACGGAGCTGCCCTACGAGACGGACAAGAGCTATCTGGTCTTTTCGCTCCCGAACGGCGCCTCCCTGATTTACCGCGAATCGGCAACCGGCCTTCGCTGGCTGCCCTGGGCAGCCGGAGGCGGCGGCGCGGCAGCACTTGGGCTGAGCCTTTGGCTGCTTGGCCGCAAGAAGCGCAAAAAAGCCGCCGCTTCAGCGGCAAAAGCGGCGGAAAAATAAGAAAAATCGCTTGAAACTCTGGTTTTCAAGCGATTTTTCTTATTGTATGGCTTTCAGTATTTCTTCCGCCGTCCGGGCGGGATCGTCCTCCGCGCCGAAGCAGCGCACATAGCCCTGCAGGCTCCGCGCCTTGGCCCGGAGCGCGCGGGAGGCGCCGTCGGCGAAGATCGCGCAGCGGGCGCTGCCGTTTTTGGCCTCCTGCACGAGATTGGCCGCCGGGGAATTGCCGTCGAAGGCCAGCAGCACCGAGGGGCAGCGCTTGAATATTTCATAGCCGAAGCTCTTGTACAGGCCGTTGCCGCTGGGCTCGACCGACAGGCGCACGCTCACGCCGCTGCGCCGCAGCCGGTCGCGCTCGGCCCGGCTGATCGCGCTCGGGACAATCGCGAAGACGAGAAAGCGGCCGCGGTTTTGCTCCACCAGGTATTGCTCATAGCCCGTGAGGCGATGCCCGATGACGAAAAACATCCGCGCCGGGTCGCCGCGCTGCAGCAGAAGGTCGAGGATGCGCCGGTCCTGCCCGCGCAGCCTGGTCTGATGCCGGTCGCTGTTGAAGCTGCCGCCTGCCACCACGAGGGGCGTCATGCTCTCCGGCAGCGGGCGGATGCGGTCGGCCAGCTCCGCCGCGGCGTCCAGGCGCTCGCGCTGCCGGAGAAGCTCGGTCTCGGGCGGCGGTGTTTCACAGATGCGGCGATGCAGATAATCCTCCACCGCCTCGCCCGCAAGCTGCTGCCGGAAGCTCTCGCTCTTTTGTGCGAAGATGTCCCGGCTCTCGCGCTCGATCTCCGCCTCCGTCGCGCGCATCTGCAGCAGCTCCTCATGGCTGAGCCCCAGCAGCTTTTCCAGCGCCAGCTCTTCGTCGATGGAGTTGGTGCCGTAGAGCGCGCCGCCGTCGGTGCCCTGCACGCAGCGAATGCCCTCGCGCAGATACTGCTTGAGCGGATGGTGCTCCAGGTCGCTGAGGTTGTTCAGCCGCACATTGGAGGTGATCTGAAATTCCAGCACCACGCGGTGTTCCCTAAGTTCGCCCATCAGCTTCCGCCCGCGCGGCGACTGCAGGTTGCAGGTGTAGAGCCCGTGGCCGATGCGCATGCGGGGCATCGGCTGGCCTGGCGCGAGCGCTTCGCGCACACAGCGGATGCTGTTGGAGACATTGTCGCGCAGGCTGTCGTTTTCGCCGGCGTGGATGCGCAGCACATAGCCCGGCGTGTCGGCGGCAATACGCACGAGCTCGCGGATGAGGCCCTTGAGCTCGAGGATGTCGTTGATCTCCTCGCCGACGATGTCGCTGCCCGCGACATAGGGATCGGCGGCCACCGCGCGCAGCACCCGCAGGTTTTCGCTCAGATAGCCGCTCGGGGCCACCTGGTCGCGCACGATCGTCAGCGGCGTGCGGCGGATCGCCGCGAGGAAGCGCAGCAGGACTCCGGTTTCGCGCGTAATAGCCGGCATGATCCGGTGGATCTGCCGCAGCGTCTCCGGCGCCTGTTCCGGTTTTGTCAGGCTGGTATCGGAAATCTCCGCGTAGTCGACGCCGTGGCGGCGGTAGCCGCGGGCGATCCAGAGCAGCTTGTCCTGAAAGAGCGTGTTATCCCGATAGTCCTCGTTTTCGCGGTCGGCGAGCATCTGCTCCAGCACGGCACGCACATCTGAATCCGGCAGGCGGCTCAGGTTGTCCAGCGGGATGGGCGTTTCGGCGGGCACGCCCTTGGTAAAGACATAGCGGTAGAGATACACCTTTTCCAGGTCGGCAAACACGGCCTGCCCGTCCTTTGGGATGGCGAGGGAGCCGCGAATACGCGACATGTTCCAGGCGGCGTCCGCCGGGTTATTCAGAATCAGGTCGGCAAAGTTGATCGACGTATGGTCGTCGATGCGGCGCTCCAGGTATTTGCCGCTCAGGGGCGAATTTCGCAGCGCCTCCGCCGCCTTCGCCCGCGCCGCATCCAGCTGCGCCTGCTGCGCCGCGCTGCACCGCAGCTCCAGCTTTTTGATATAGTACAGCGGATAGCGGATCTGATGGCGGATGCCGAGGGCAATCAGCACGTCCGGCTCCAGATTGCCGCTCATATGGGTGTGCAGATCGGTGCGGAACTTGCAGTCGCTGAAAATATAGGTCTTGACGATGGTCTTGGCCACGCTCAGGCGGTAGTTCTTCGTCTGGCTCATCAGCGCCTTGGAGATAGCCGGCACCGAAGCCTTCATCTCCACGCTGCCGTCCGGGTAGATGTTGGCGATTTTGGTATTGCCCATGCGAAAGATATAGAGCTTTCGGTTGTCGCCGTCGATGTAGCAGGGCACCTCGCCGCGGATAATCTTCAGTCCGTCCTTGTCGAAGCTCAGCGGCAGGTCGCAGAGGCCGGCCAGATTGGTGATGAGGTTTCCGGTGCTGTGATTGGGGGTGCGCAGCACATAGCGCAGCGTCTCGCCCTCCCGGTACAGATCGACGATGATATCCTTTTCCTTGTCCAGATAAAACCGTCCGAAATACGCCACAGTCTCGCCCTCCTCTCCCGCTCGGATATTTTATTCATTCTATCATCCGCTCATACAAAATGCAATGCGCCAAAAAGAAAAACAGCGGCTTTGGGCTCACTCACACAAGGAGACGCCAGGTTTTGAGCGGCCCTTTTCCGCCCAGCCTTCATAGAAAAAGCCGGGAATCCTGACAGATTCCCGGCTTTTTCTATATTGTCTGTGCAAAGAATTCCTCGCTCAAAACTGCGCAGCACGCAAAAAGTGAGATTGTTGTATCGGGCGAGGCGAAAAGCGCAGGAATACTGGCTTTGTATTCCGAGCATTTTCAACGAAGTCCGAGGCGAAAAGATCCTTTTTGCGCTGACGTATCCTTTTGTGAGGGCGCCCTTTGAGAGCCGCTGTTATCTGTCGTGCGATTCAGAATTCCTCGATCAGCGCCTTGAAGGCGGGGAGGCTGCGCAGGATCATGTCCTTGGACACGCAGGTGCAGATGCGGAAATACTCCGGCACGCCGAAGTCGTTGCCCGGGACGATCAGAAGGTTTTTCTCCTTGGCCTTATTGGAAAAGGCCTGAGAATCGCCGCCGGGGGCCTTGACGAACATGTAGAAGGCGCCGTTGGGCTTGACGCAGTCGTAGCCGTAGGCGCTCAGCTTATCATACAGCAGCGTGCGGTTCTCGTCGTAGGCCTTAAGATTCGGGCGGGAGTGTGCGCAGCGGGCCACCACACGCTGTTGAAGCGCGGGCGCGCAGACATGGCCGGAGGCGCGGGCGCCGCCGGCGATCGCCGCGAAGACTGTGGCGCTGTCCTCGACCCAATCCGGCACGCAGATGTAGCCGATACGCTCGCCGGGCAGGGAGAGGGACTTGGAATAGGAATAGCAAACGATGGTGTTGGGATAGACGGTCGGGATAAACGGCACCTCCGCGTCGTCATAGGCAAGCTCACGATAGGGCTCGTCGGCGATGAGGAAGATCGGGTGGCCGAGCTCGGCGCTCTTGCGTCCCAGCAGCTCCGCCAGACGCTCGAGCGTCTCGCGCGTATAGATGACGCCGGAGGGGTTATTTGGCGTGTTCACAATCACGGCCTGGGTGCGTTCGTTGAGGCGTTCCTCCAGCGCCGCCCAGTTGATCTGAAAGCTGGGGATGTCCGCGGGCACCTCGACCAGCTTTGCGCCGTTGCTCTCGGCAAAGGGGCGGTACTCCGGGAAGAAGGGCGCGATGGCGACAAACTCGCTCTCGCCCATATTCAGCGCGCGGATCACCGCAATCAGCGCCGGGGCGGCGCCGCAGGTGAAGAAGATGTTCGCGCCGCGGATCTTGACCCCGTAGCGCTCGCTCAGTTCGTCCGCGATGGCAGCTCTCGCGTCGGGCAGGCCGGGCGCGGGCGTATAGCCGTGGACGGCGAGGCTGTCGGTGTGCTGGATGATATCGACGATGGCCTCGTTGACCTCCGGCGGCGCGGGAATCGAAGGATTGCCGATGGAGTAATCGAACACGTTTTCTTTTCCGACAATGGCCGCCTGCCGGAGTCCGTATTCAAACAGCTCGCGGATGCAGGAGCGGTTGGTGCCAAGCTTGAGCATTCTTTCATTGACCATGTGAAACTGATTCCTCCGATATTTAACGTTTATTTGACCGGCGCCAGATACGCTGTGCGTCGGCCGCGGCAATGAGTTCGTCGCGGAAGTCCGGGTGCGCGAGGGAGACCAGCTTTTCCGCCCGCTCCCAGGTGGAGCAGCCGGCGAGGTTCTCCGCGCCGTATTCCGTCACGATCCAGAAGCACTGGCTGCGCGGATCGGTAACGATATCGCCGTCAAAGTGGGGCAGCACGCGGGAATGACGCACACCCTTTTTGTCCACAAAGGACGAGGTCATGCAGATAAAGGCCTTGCCGCCCTTGGACATGGCCGCGCCTGTGAGATAGTCGAGCTGGCCGCCGGTGCCGCTGATGTGGCGCAGCCCGGCGCTCTCGGCACAGATCTGGCCGTAGAGATCGACCGAAATGCAGCTGTTGATGGAGATCATGTTGTCGTGCCTGGCGATGATGCCAGGGTCGTTGACGTAGGACAGCGGCTCCACCACAACGCTCGGGTTCTGGTCGACCCAGTCATATAGCTCGCGGGAGCCGAAGACCAGGCCGGTCACGCCCTTGTCCTTCTGGAAGGTCTTGCGCTTGTTGGTGAGCTTGCCGGAGAGAGCCATGCGGTAATAGGCGTCGCCGCAGAGCTCGGTGTGCATGCCGAGATCCTTCAGGTCGGAGTCGGAAATCATCGCGCCGACCACGTTCGGCATCGTGCCGATGCCGAGCTGCAGCGTCGCACCGTCGACGATGTGCGGGACGATGAAGGACGCGATTTTCCGATCCTCCTCAGAGGCCTCCGCGATCGGAAACTGCGGCAGTGGGGGATGCTCCCCCTCCACCACACAGTCCACCTCGGAGATGTGGATGCATTCGTCAAAGCCGCCGAGGATACGGGGCAGATGCTCGTTGACCTCGAGGATCACGAGATCCGCCTTGTCCATGATGGCCTTGGCCACGCCGGTGGCGCAGGAGAAGTTGAAGTAGCCGTGCTTATCCATCGGCGTGACCGCCATCATCGCGACATTGACGGTCAGGAAATTTTCATAGTACCAGCCCAGATTGCGGAAGATCATCGGGATAAAGTTGCAGAGGTTTTTATCGCAGAGCTTCCGCTCGTAGCCGGAGCAGTGCCAGCTGTTATAGATGAAGTGTTCGCGGCTCGGGTCGACCTCCACCGTCTGAATCGGGCCGAAGAGCAGGTTGCCGCGAATCTTGACGTCCGAGAGTTCATCCCGACGCTTGGCCAGGGCAGCGTCCAGCAGCTGCGGGAAGCAGATGTTGCTGGCGTAGTCCACCCAGTCGCCGCTCTTGACCAGCTCGACGGCCTGCTCCGGCGTGCGGAGCTTGGCGCGGTATTCCTCCCGGACTCCCATTACAGCACGGCCTCCCTTCCCGCTTCGTAGGCGCGCAGGTTCAGATCAATGAATTTGGGGGGCACGGTCTCGCGGATGACGGTTTCCCAGTCGATGTCGTCAAGGCCGATGACCTTCGTCATGGCGCCGAAAAGCACCACGTTCATGCACTTGGCGCTGCCGAGCTGCATGGCAATGTCGGTAGCCTTGAGCACGTGGCAGTTGAAGTTTGCCTGCATCGCCTCAAGGCAGCCCTCGGGATACTCGCAGAGGCCGGCCGCGGTAGCGGCGGAGGGCATGGCATAGTCGTTGATGATAGCGATGCCGTCGGGCTTGAGGAACTCGGCGTAGCGCACAGCCTCCATCTTCTCATAGGCCACGAGGATGTCCGCCTCGCCCTTGCCGATGACCGGGGCATAGACCTTGTCGCCGAAATGGACCTGTGTGGAGACGCTGCCGCCGCGCTGGCTCATTCCGTGTACCTCGGACATTTTGACGTCATAGCCTTTTTTCATCACGCCGTTGATGAGGATCTTCGCCGTCAGAATGGCGCCCTGTCCACCGACGCCAACCAAAATCACACTTTTTTTCATGGCTTACTTCTCCTTCCGGCTGATCGCGCCCACCGGGCACACCTGGGCGCAGACGGTGCAGCCCACGCACTGGATGGGATCAATGCTTGATTTCTTATTGATGATGCTCAGGGCCGGGCAGCCGACCTTCTGGCACATTTTGCAGCCGATGCACTTGTCGGTGTCGACGACGCACAGGCCGGTCTCATGCTTGATGCGCTTGATGAGCAGGCAGGGACGGCGGCAGATGATGGCCGTGGGCACTTCGCTCTGCTCGGCCTCTTTGACCGCGCCATCCATGGCCTTGAGATCCTGCGGATCGACGATGAGGATCTTCTCATAGCCGATGCCCTTGAGAACGTCCTCAATGGCGATGGCGTCCGCCACCTCGCCGAGCAGGGTGTAGCCGCTGCCGGGGTTGTCCTGGTGGCCGGTCATGCCGGTGATGTGGTTATCCAGCACGACGGGGACGACGTTGGCCTTGTTGTAGATGATCTCGGCCGCGCCGGTCATGCCGCTGTGGAAGAAGGTGGAATCGCCCACCACGCCGAAGACCTTTTTCTTCTGGCCGATGACTTCCAGCGTCTTGGCAATGCCCGCGCCGACGGAGAAGCCGCCGCCCATGCACACCACGGTGTCCACCGCGCTCAGCGGAGCCGCGGCGCCGAGGGTGTAGCAGCCGATATCGCCGGTGACGATGCTGCCCTTATGTTTCGACATTGTGTAGAAGAAGCCGCGGTGCGGGCAGCCGGGGCACAGGGCGGGCGGACGGGCCACCGCATGAACCGGCAGCTCCTTGACCTCCGGCTCAATGCCGAAGAGCATCTGGCGCAGGCGCTGGGGATTGAGCTCGTACATGTTGCTGACCTTTTCCTTGCCGATGCAGGGGATGCCGGCAGCCTTGATCTGCTGCTCCATGAAGCCCTCCAGCTCTTCGATGACATACAGCGTCTTGACAGAGGCGGCAAACTCACGGATCATATCCATCGGCAGCGGGAACGTAAGGCCAAGCTTCAGGAAGGCCGTTCCCTCCGGGAAGACCTCTTTCGCGTACTGGTAGGCAATGGAGGCGGTGATGACGCCGATCTCTCCGTTACCCGGCTCAACGCGGTTGAGCGGGCAGTGATTCGAATATTCCTCCAGGGCGGCGAGATTCTTCTCCACCTTGGGATGGTTCTGGTAAGCATTGGCCGGGGTGCAGACGTTCTTGCGGATATTGCGCTGATAAGGCACCGGCTCCTTCTCCTCGCGCTCGCCGAGCTCGACGAGGCTCTTGGAGTGGGACACGCGGGTGGTGGTGCGGAAGAGCACCGGCATGTCAAACTGCTCGGAGATTTTGTATGCTTCCTTCATGAAGTCCTTGCATTCCTGGGAATCCGAAGGCTCAATCAGCGCGATCTTCGCAGACTTGGCGTAGTAGCGGTTATCCTGCTCGTTCTGCGAGGAGTGCATGCTGGGGTCATCGGCCGTGACAATGACGAAGCCGCCGGTCACGCCGTCATAGGCGGCGGTGAACATCGGGTCGGCCGCGACGTTGAGGCCGACATGCTTCATGGCCGTGAGGCTGCGTACGCCCGCAATGGAGGCGCCATAGGCAAACTCGGTGGCAACCTTCTCGTTGGGGGCCCACTCGCAGTAGACCTCGCCCTTGAACTTGGGCAGCTCTTCAAAGATTTCGGTGCTGGGGGTGCCGGGGTAGGCGGAACAGACTTTGACGCCCGCTTCATACGCGCCGCGGGCGATCGCTTCGTTGCCGGACAGCAATGCTTTCAACTTGAATCCCTCCAAAATTCTTCACTTCACGTTTTCCGGGTCGGGCCGGAAGCCTGGGGCGGGGCGCTTTTCCCTGTCGGCAAAGCGCCGGATTTTGTAATAATCACCGATTTGAGGCGAAGATATTATAGCATAATCTATATATTTTGTACAGAGAATTTCTTCACCTTTGCTTCTGCCCGCGGCCGTCGCCGCTTTCTGTATGCTTATGCAGCGCTATGCAGTTTTTTCCCTCTGTTTCGGCCGGCAGTTGCCGCGCTCTGCATGCTTATTCACCGTCCGGCCCGTATAGAGCGGATAACAAAAAACCTGCCGCAGCCGGAAATCCGGATGCGGCAGGTTTTTCTTTTGCGATGCAGATCGGCCGGGAAGCCGCCGCGCAGTCCATTGCTCAGAAGGCGAACTGGAAAACGGTAAAGGCCGCATAAATGGCGAGCAGCACAATCCCCTGCCAGCGCTTCAGCTTGCCCTCCGCCAGCGAGGGCAGACACATCAGCGCCATCACGACGAACATCACCGGCAGATCTACCAGCAGCGAGGCATTGACCCCGGCCAGCATTTTCTCCGCCGGCAGGTCGAAGGGGCGGATCGTGATCGCCGCGCCGGACACGAGGACGATGTTAAAGAGGTTGGCGCCGATGATATTGCCGACGGAGAGCGCGCTGCGTCCCTTGATCAGCGCCGTGATTGCCGTCACAAGCTCCGGCAGCGAGGTACCGAGGGCGACCATCGTCAGGCCGATCACGGAGTCCGGCACGCCCATCGCCTGGGCGATCAGCGTTCCGTTGTTGACCAGGAGATTCGCCCCCAGTGCGATTGCCGCCGCGCCGATGACCAGCATCCCCAGCTCCTGCCAGAGCGGCAGCTCTTTGATGCTTTCCTCTTCCTCGACGGTGTTTTCCTCCGGATGCTTTTTCATCTGAAGCACCGTGACGACGATGTAAACCACGAACAGGCACAGAAACAGCACGCCGTTCCAGCGCATAAAGCGCCCGGATGTATAGGCAAAGCCCGCATACAGCAGCGCAGCCGCAAAAAAGGCAGTCACCGGCAGCGCCAGCGATTTTCTGTCGACGATTGTCGGGCGGATTGCGATCGTCAGCGCGGCGATCAGCGAGGTGTTGCAGATAACCGAGCCGATGGCATTGCCGTAGGAAATGCCGCTGTTGCCGATCAGCGCGGCCTGCGACGAGACCATAACCTCGGGCAGCGTGGTGCCGATGGAGACGATGGTTGCGCCGATCAGCAGCTCGGAGAGACGGAAGCGGTGGGCCAGGCCGACCGCGCCGTCGACGAACCAGTCGCCGCCCTTAATCAGCAGGACAAGTCCCAGCAAAAACAACAGAACAGGAACAAACATGGAAAACCTCCTCAGATCAATCGCCGCGTGCGGCCGCTACGGGCGCGCGCGGGCGGGAAAAAACAGAAAAACCAGGCCCGCAAAAAGCCCTGCGGCCCGTTCCGAGCAGCAGGGTCTGGCATGGCGTTCAAAGCCGGATGCCGGTTTGCCTGACAGAATGAAAAATCCAGAATTTCTTCAAATAGAAGGAGACGGTCTCGTCGTATTCCAGATGATACGGCGGCAGCAGCACCTCGCCGAGTTCGCCCGTCACGGACCAGAAGCGCTTTTTTTCCTTGAAATAGGCGGCCTGCTTGTCGCTGATGAGGTGCACATAAAACTCGGTGATTTCAATATCCGAGTTCTGACTGGAGACCACCTCGACCGCAATCGTCGACATCCCTTTTTTCGCCATGTACTCCCGCAGCGCCTCGTCATACTCGATCGTCTTTATCTTCATCCCGCTCACCGGTCCTTATCCGCTCTTGTTGATAGCGTTTCAATTATAATAAAATGCCGCAGGCCTGTCAATAAAATCCTTTCCGCCCCCGGTTCGGTCCTGGCAGGAGCAAAAGTCCGGCCCGCAGAGCAAAAGGCGATTGCAATTTGACGGGAGAACGACTATAATAATTTTATTCCCCTTTTTTTAGTTCAGACAGAAAGCGAACCTTTGCGTATGAAAAAGAAACTGTGTCATATTCTTGTTTCCGTCCTGGCGGCCGCCCTGCTGTTTTCTCTTTCTCTCCCGGCCGCCTTCGCCTCCCAGGATGAGGCGGACGCTCTGCCCTCCTTCGGCAGCGATGAAGAGCTTGCCGCCATTGTGGAAGGGGTTAACAAGGAATTCGGAACCGTGGACGTCGGCGTCGCTGTCTGCTTCACCGCCACCGGCGAGTGCCTGTACTATAACGCCGACGAGTGGTTCACTACCGCAAGCCTTTACAAGCTGCCGATGCTGATGGGCATCTGCCGCGCGGAGGCCGCCGGTGAGGGAGACCGCTTCGACCATATTTTTGGGGATACGGATCTGGCCAAGCACGATGTTCTTGTCTTTTCCAACAACACCTATGCGCTCGGCTTCCGCAACGCCTTCGGCGAGGAAGCATTCCTGGAGTCCACCATCGAGCTGGCCGGCTATGAGCCGGACGAGACCGAGCGGATCTATCTGCGCAGCGGGCAATACTCCCCCCGCTTTTACCTCGGCATTCTGCAGGAGCTCTATAACAACCCGGACCGCTATCCCAACCTGATTGATTATATGTGCGAGGCCCAGCCGGAGCTGTATCTGCGTCACTTTATGGAGGGCGAGTACAAAATCGCGCAGAAATACGGAAGCGTGGAGTTCTACAACCACATCGGCGGCGTGGTCTATTCCGACCCGCCGGTGCTGCTGGTGATCATGACCTGCGGCTGCGGCGCCTCCGGCGGGGAAACCCGCATCGGCATCATTGGTCAACGAGTGATGGCCTATGTGGAAACTGTTAACGCCAGTTACCGGGATTATCTCGCGGCGCAGGAGGCTGCCGCCGCCACCCCGGAACCGACGCCGGAGCCCACCCCGGAGCCCACCCCGGAACCGACACCTGCTCCCACCCCGGAATACACGCCGGAACCCAGCTCGGAGCCCAGCCCAGCTGCCACGCAAAAACCCGAACAGGAAGTCCGGCCGTTTGATGAGATGAGCGCCCAATACGCCCTGCCGGCCGCGGCCGCTTTCGGGCTTGTTGTTTTCTGCGCTGCATTTGTGGCCATCCGGGCCAAGCGCCGCCATTGATGCCGGCGCTTTGTCCCCGCTTTCCCGCCGAACTTGTCAGCCGTCCTGTTGTCCCTGCCCCGCTTTCGAAGCTCTGGAGGAAATGATATTGTGACTGTTACAAAAAAGCTGTTGCCTGTTTTCTGCCTGTGTCTGCTGCTTCTCACAGCCTGCGGCGGCGAGACCGCCGCGCCGGCGGAAACTGCCGAGCCGGCCGCGACCGCCGCGCCGACGCCGTCTCCCATTCCGACCGTGACCGTCGGCACTGAAAGCTTCCCGGCGGACGTCCGGGAGCTCTGTCTGGAAAAAGTTGACGCAGAAACGCTGGAGGCGCTCTGCGCCGCCGCTCCCTCGTTCCCCGCGCTGGAAACCCTCACTCTGGAGGGCGGAGCCATTGCGCCCGAGCAGCTGCTCGCGCTGCGGGAGGCTTATCCGGCGGTCGAGCTGCGCTATACGCTCTCTCTTTTTGGAGCGGAATATGCCTGGGACACCGAACGGATCGACTGCAGCACCCATCAGCCCGCCGAGCTTGACGCGGCGCTGCTGCCGCAGCTGCCCGCGCTGCTGCCTCGCCTTGCGTGCATCGACCTCATCGGCACAGATGAGACGCGGATCCTGGATCTGGAGGAGCTGAGCGCACTGCGCGCCGCGCTTCCGGAGGAGATCGGCCTTCGCTGCCGTTTTAGCCTCTACGGGCAGACCCTGGATTCCGACATGGAGGAAATCATCTACGAAAAAGCCGGCCTGAAAAGCCCCGATCTGGACAGTGCGCGTCTGGCGCTGCCGCTTCTGAGCGCCTGCCGCCGCTTTGTGCTGGACAACTGCGGCCCCTCCTATGAGGCGCTGGCCGAACTGCGGGACGAGTTCCCCGACAAGGGCGTCGTCTGGCGCGTTCACCTGAACCAGGACAGTATTCTGACCGACGCTACCGTGCTCTGGACGATCTACGTCACCGACAGCAACAGCGACGCGCTGAAATACTGCACAGAGCTGGAATACATTGACCTCGGGCACGACGAGTCGTTCACCAACATCGAATTTGCCTCCTATATGCCGAAGCTGAAGGTGCTGATTATTGCGCTGACCGAGGTGAATGACATCTCTCCGCTGGCCAACTGCCCGGAGCTGGAATATCTGGAGATTTTCGGCAGCAAGGTCCGGGATCTGAGCCCGCTGGCCAGCTGCACCAAGCTGGAGCACCTGAACATCGGCACGCTTTGGTATCCGCTGGACATCAGCCCGCTCTATGGACTGAGCAATCTCAAGCGGCTCTGGGGAATCAACAGCATGATCTCGGTGGCGCAGCAAAATGAAATTCAGGAGCTCCTGCCGGATTGTGAGATGCGCTTTTACGGAGAAGATCCCACGTGGTACGGCTGGCGCTACCGGGGCTACCAGGTGATGGACGAGCGCTACGCGCTGTTGAAGGAACAGATCGGCTATAACGGCTACAACAGCCCGGCGGACAAAATCGACTGGGAGAATGCCTGGAGGCCGGAATACGCAGAACTCAGCCATTAATCGCCCATAACGGAGACAGATAAAACTATGAAAGACAGAAAAACGAAACTGACGGCGGCTGCTCTGGCGCTGCTGATGCTTGCGTCGGCTCTCGCCGGATGCTCGTTTCTTCCGCCGGAGCCGACCCCGGCGCCAACCCCCGCACCGACCGCGGCGCCCACGCCGGAGCCGCCCCCGGAGCCCACTCCCGAGCCGACGCCGGAACCCACTCCCGAGCCGACGCCGGAGCCCACCCCTGAACCGACGCCGGAGCCCACCCCGATCCCGCTGGCGGATGTTCCCGCGGTGCAGATCGAGGATCTCCGCATCGACTGTGACGGGAACCGCCTCTCCGGTCTGACGGACGGATCCCTCTACTTCATTCAGTACCTTCCTGCCGACGCCGAGATTCAAATCACGGCCTCTCAGGAGATTCGAAGCCTGTACATCCTCTGGCACAACATGCCGGAGCACTGCTTCCTCAGCGCCGACGGCGAAGAATATGACATGCTGGAGGGCAACATCTTTCTCCATCAGTGCCTGATTCTCGATCACGCGAGCAGTCAGATCACGCTCCGCATCCCGGAGGAAGAGAGTGCCATCTGCGAGCTCTACGCCTTCACGGACGGCATTCTGCCCGACTGGGTGCAGCGCTGGCAGCAGATGGAGGCGCCCGCGGATATTCTGCTGGTCTCGACCCATTCCGACGACGAATTCTGCTTCTTTGGCGGCATCATTCCCACCTATGCCGGCGATCGCGGATATAAGGTTCAGGTGATCTATATGATCAACCACACCGTCGGCGAGGGCGTCGGAGACGGCAAATATCGTACCCATGAGCTGCTCAACGGTCTCTGGTATGCCGGTGAGGTCTATTACCCGGAGATCAACGACCAGCCGGATCGGATGTTCGACACGCTCGAGCAGGCGGAAGAATTCTATGGGCTGGAAAACTTTGAGCGTTTTCAGGTCGAAATGATCCGCAAATACCGGCCTCTCGTCGTTCTCGGGCAGGACTTTTACGGCGAATACGGCCACAGCGCCCACAGGCTCAACGCCAAAGCCCTGGCCGAGTCGGTGCTGATGGCCTCCGACCCGGCGCAGTTCCCGGAAAGCGCGGAATGCTACGGCACCTGGGATGTGCAGAAGTTCTACGTCCATCTCTACCCGGAAAATCAGATCACGCTGGATTACGAGACCCCGCTGGAGCATTTTGACGGCAGAACTGCCTACGATGTCGCCTACCGGGCTTTCCTCAAATACCAGACGCAGCTGGATTTCGGCTACGTCCACAGCTACGGCGACCGCTATGACAGTCATCTCTTCGGTCTGTACCGTTCCCTGGTGGGCGAAGACACCGAGGCCGACCTGATGGAGCATACGGTTCCGGAAGCTTAATGTCCCCCGCGCGCCCACGGGCGCATCAATTTGCCGAGTGTTTGCCGTCGATTGCAGTGCTTTGGCGGCAGATAGGAATGGTTCTATGAAGACAAAACGCAAATCTGCTTTTTCGGTCATTTTTCTGACTGTCCTTGTTTTGCTCATTCTGGCGCTTACCGGGTATATCATCCTGAGCCGGATCGCCGATCGCGACAGCACCGACATTCACGGCGTTTTCAATCCTCCCCCGCCGCCGTCCAATGAGGTGCGGGTTTATCTGGAGGAGCAGCGCCCCGCGTACCAGGCCGTCACACCGGCCGGACAGCTTCTGGCCGAGGCCATGAACCGTGCCTGGCGCTGGCAGGAAGTCGGCGATCCCGTCGTCACCGGCGAAAGCGCCGTGCAGGAGACCGAGCTTTTCCGTCTGGATCCGGCCGCCTTTGGCGGCGGTCTTGCGGAGGAGATGCAGGCCCTGCTCAGCGAGAAGGTGGCGCAGGCCGGCCGCCGCAGCCAGGTCTATGACGCGGAGGGCGCCTATCTTCCCGCGCTGCTGGAGGAAGCGCTGTGCGGCGCGCTGGAACGGCGCATGGAGGCGTCGGATGACTGCATCGTGTCGCAGCGCATCCGGATCTCCCTCCGTTATATCGACGAAGCCTGGCAGATTAGTGAGATTTCTCCGCAGCCCAGCGACGAGGCCCTCGATCCTGACGCGTACGCCGCGCAGCTTCTGGCTTCCTACAGCCCGGAAATGCAGGCGCTGCCGCTGCACTATGCCATCCCCGAAGACGTGCAGACCGTGCCTCCTCCCCCGGAGGAGAACTTCCACAGCAGCAGCGATCCGGCGGAAATTGCCGCGCTGCTGGACTCTCCCGAGGCCCGCGCCCTGATCGGCGACCAGACCCTGGTTTGGAATCCGGATCTGGACTTTCTGGAAGGTTCGGAAATTCGACTCTATCTGGATGAAACGCTGCTTGTCATTCAGTGGCAGCAGGTGGAGGTGCGCCCCGTGGGCACCTTTGCCGAGGTCATCATCGCCGACGGCTCCCAGCTTCGCCGAAAGGTGGCCGGAGATACCTTCGGCAGCAATGATTTTCGAACCACCAGCGGCTTTGCGAAGGAATGCAACGCCGTCCTCGCCCTGGGCGGCGACTACTATTGGCACCATCAGCGCATTTGCGGGATTACGGTTCTTGACCGGCAGATCCGACGCTTCAGTCCCCTGAGCGCAGACAGCTGTCTGTTCAACTCGGACGGCGATATGATTTTCCTCTATCGCTTTGCCTATCAGAACGAACAGCAGGCCGAAGCGCAGCAGTTTGTCGATGACAATGACATCGTGTTTTCCCTGGCCTTCGGTCCTGTCCTGATCGACGACGGGCAGGATGTGACGCCTGAGTGGTATCCGTGGGGCGAGATCAACGACACCTACGCCCGCAGTGCGCTCGGCATGCTCGGTCCGAAGCATTATCTGAGCGTCAACCTCAACTGCGTCCCCGGCCACTATTATCTGGCTACACTGCAGGCCGCCACCGACGCGCTGCTTTCCCGCGGCTGTGTCAAAGCCTATACGCTTGACGGCGGGCAGACGGCAACCACCGTTTTTCACGGCGAGCTTGTCAACCCTGTGCAGTTTGGCTGGGAAAAGCCGATCAGCGACATCATTTATTTTGCCTCGGCTCTGCCGGAGGAATAGCCTCACGAGCAAGCATCCCCCGTGAAAACGGCTTGACCGTCTTCACGGGGGATGTTTTTGTTTTGGGCGCGAGAAAGGCGTCAACCCCAGCCAATGGTGGGATCAGGCGCCCTGATGCGTGCGCGCAGGGAATCTGCCCTGATCCTATCAGCAAGACATCGGAGATCAAGCTTGTAATCAACTCTGGCATTGTGAAAAAGCTTTCCCTCCTCACGGATGCGGAACAGAACATACTGGAGGACGGCACGGACTATGAGGAAAACGACTTTATCTTTCGGTGGTCTACCGGCAAGCCTTTTTCCCAGGACTATGTATCCTCCCATTTCTCGCTTCTTTTGAAAAACAACTACTTGCCGCATATCCGCTTTTATGAGCTTCGGCATAGCTGCGCCAGCCTTCTGATTTACGCTGAAAGACGTGCAGGAATACATGGGTCACGCCGATATTCAGATGATCGCAAACATTTACGGGCACCTGGATATGCAGAGAAAACAGCTTTTGACCGAGAAAATGGCGTTCGGCCTTTTCTAACGCAGCGTTAGAAATCGGCCCTTTGTCGAATGTGCATAAGAAACGGTGAAAAAGAACTCGACAGAAAAGTTCTCAGATATAAATAATAGCCTCAAATCTTTCGATTTGAGGCCAAAATGTGGCGTGCGAGGCGGGACGGCGTCAGAATGACCGAACGTGAGCTCCTGCGAACACTTCGTGTCCGCAGTGATCTCGGCTTCGGTCATTCTTCCTTTTCCCATGAAAGCCTTCGCTTTCGTGGGATTCTATGTTCTTCGCTCCGGTGAGCTGATTCCCGATTTTATTCGATTGTTCAAAGTGTTAGAAAAGCCTGCTTGCAGGTTCGACTTGCACTTGATATAGATGACAGATTACGCTTCCCTCGTCTCCCCTTCTTTTCCGGATGGGAAGACGGAACGAGCGCCAAAAAACAGATCGGAATTGCACACAAAAAAGTGCAGACTCCGATCTGTTTATTCTGTATGGTATTGTCAGGCAGAATAAGTTCTGTCTATTCTGCAGATCCTTCGAAATACTTCCTCAGAAAGTACGCCGGGGCACAGCTCCAGGCGTGGCAGTAGCTGTTGACGATGGTGCCGCCGTAGGGCGAGGCGTTCGGATTGGCCGGGTCGTAGAGCTCCCAGAAGGTGTCCGCGCCATCCTTCACCATGCCGCCCCAGTAGTCGGTGAGTACCTGCAGGGCCTTATCCTTCTCTCCAACGTCGATCAGCGCCTGCACATAATGGTGGTAGAGATATGGCGTGACCATCGTCACCGCTTCCGCTTTCTCCGCGCGGCGCAGCACTTCTCCGCCGCACACGCCGCCCAACACCATCCAGATCTGGCTGGCCCATGAGATCTGCCTGTCCGCACCGCTGACAAACAGGCCGTGCGTCGGGTCATACAGGCTGTCGAGAGCTGCCTGCTTTTTCTTCTCGTAATCCGTTTTGATCCAGGCGGCCTTTTCTTCATCGCCCAGGATCTCCGCGATCTTTCCGGCGGCCTTCAGGCAATACAGATAAATGCCCTGGGCGCTTGTCTGCTTGTTCAGCGCCAGATTCCAGTCCACAAAGCACCAGCCCAGCACGTCGGAATCCTGGACAAGGCCACGCTCGTCAAAGCTCTCCTGCGCAAGCTCCATCTGCCGCCAGGCCGTGGGCCACAGCTCCGTGAGGGTTTCTCTGTCGCCCGTGGCCTCATAGTAATCCAGCAGCGTGGGTGCAAAGAACAGCGAATAGTCGAACATGACGGTGTCGTCCACTTCGACCTCCGGCTCCAGAAACAGCCCGGCGCCCACACACCCGCCGGGCAGGGTGCTCCCGGCAAAGAGATACAGACAGCGCTTAACCAGGTCGTTGTTTCGATAGGTCCGGTAATTGGCCAGAGCCTGCAGCCGCAGATCGCCCATCCACAGCCGGCGGTCCCGTTTGGGGCCGTCCTCAAAGACCAGCTGCATACAGTCGTGCAGGGTCTTACAGGCCACCGCGTCAATTTGCTTTAGAAACTCATCCTCTGTCTTGTATGGCAGCAGCTTGCATTCGTCGGCAGAAGAGACCGCCTCGCAGTCCGCGCCCTTCACCACAAGATCGTACTTGCCGGAGATGTTCAGCACTTCGATCTGCACATAGCGGAAGGCATAGCGGCGCGGCAGTCGCAGCTCACAGGGCAGCACATCCACATGGATCTGCTCCTGCTGCACCCAGGATGCGCTGATCCAGCCGCGGTAGTCCTCCACGTTCTCAGAAAGCTCCTGATCCCGCTCGGCAAACTTCAGCCGCAGCCATGCAGGTGCGTCCGGGTGACTGCCGACAGAGCCGAGCCGGAGCGTTACGTACCCCACCAGGTGTTCTCCGAAATCCAGGCAGAGCCTGCCGCCCTTCTTCATCGGCAGCTCACTGCCCTTTACCGTCAGAATACGGCTGTACAGCGTTGGCTTCAAGGCCTCGGCTTTTTGTAAAAAGGCTTCGTTTCGCTCCATCATACGATCTCCAGCAAGTCCTTGACGGACTTCATGTTATAGTCTCCCGCCCGGGCCGTTGATGCGTCGCCCACGCAGGCGGCATCCATCCCGCCGCGATGGGCAGCCTCCGCGCCGGAAACGGCGTCCTCCACCACGAGGCAGCGCTCCGGCCCGACGCCGAGCATCTGCGCAGCCTTGAGGAAGACCTCTGGGTCGGGCTTGGAGCGGCTGATGTTGTTGCCGTCGGATACCGCGTCGAAGTAGCCCTCCAGCCCGATCTGGCGAAGAATAAAAGGCGCGTTTTTGGACGAGGAGCCGATGGCCAGCCTGCAGCCCTTCGAGCGCAGCGTGTCCAACGTCTGCTTGACCTCATCGCTCAGATCCGCGGGCGACATCTTGCTCAGCAGGGCCTTGTACCGCTCGTTCTTCTCCTCGGCCAGCACTTCCTTTTCCGCCTGCGACAGCTCGCCGTCGTAGGTCTCCAACACGATCTCCAGACTGGCCATGCGGGAAACGCCGCGCAGCCGGTTGTTGATCTCCCGGTCGAAGTGCGCGCCCAGCTCGTCCGCCATGGCTTTCCAGGCCTGATAATGGTACTCATCCGTATAGCAGATGACCCCATCCAGGTCAAAGATTACCGCATCGTATTTCACTTTTTCAGCTCCTCTCTCCCGCAGAAGGGATCGACCGGACTTTTTCCCTTGAAAGGACTGCGTCCCATCAGCTTGTCCATGACGGCGTTTTGAAAATTGGGCGTGCCCGCATAGGCGTTGATGTAGGTTTTCAGCATCGGCGCGTCAAAGAGGTGATAGGGATAGGCCGTGCTGATCATCAGCGCCTGCACCTCGGAGACGAACCAGGGCGCGTCGTCGCCCAGACCGAAGGTCACGTTCCAGTTGAGGCGCAGGGTCGTGTTGTTGGAGGCGTTCTCCATATTGCAGATGTAGACATAGAGGTCGTAGTCCTGATGGACCTCCCTGATGCTGCGGTACATTTCGTGCATCAGGGCTTTCTTCTCTGCGCTCATATGTGGAATGTCGCCCATGTCTTGCACGCTGATGCTGACGCGGCGGTCGCGCAGGTCGACCTCGAAGCCCTCTTTCTCAAAGAGCGCCTTCCATGCCTGCACCACAGGATTCTCCGGGCTCATGTCCTTCTGGATCACGTTGAGATAGACCCGCTTGTATTTTTCTTTGCTCAGCGGCAGCAGCTTCTGCGTGTCCTTGACCAGCGTGACGGAATCCTCCGCCACCTGCTTTGCCCAGACGCGGTGCTTTTCGCAGCCCACGACGCCGAGAGCCTCCGGCCCCGGCACCAGCGTTCCGGCCTGCTGCTTCTCGTGCAGCCGCAGCGCGGCTTTTGTCGCGAGAATCCGGGTGACGGCTTCGTCGAGCCGCTCGATGCTCAGGATGCCGCTCTCGATCCCCGCGAGCAGAAAATGATAATCCTCGTCCAGATCCTTGTTGAAGAGGATCATATCCGCCCCGGCGGCGATCGCCGTGGGGATGGCCCTCGCGCGCGGCATGGCAGCGGTAAAGCCTACCATGGGCGTGGCGTCGGTGGAAATGAGGCCGTTAAAGCCCAGCTTTTCGCGCAGAAGTCCTGTCATAATCGACTTGGAAAGACTCGCGGGCAGGTACTTCTCCGTATCGTCCGCATAGGCGGGCAGGGCAATATGCCCGACCATGACGGTCTCGGCCCCCTGCTCGATCAAGGTGGAATATACCCGGCCGAAGCTCTCGTCCCACGCTTCCCGGCTGAGTGAATTGACGCTGGTCAGGATATGCTGATCCCGCTCGTCCACGCCGTCGCCCGGGAAATGCTTGACAGAGACGGCCACGCCGTTTTCCTTCGCCCCGCGCAGATAGGCGCTGCCGCAGGCGATGACGCGCTCCACGTCGCTGCCGAAGGTGCGCACGTTGGTGATGGGGTTGTGAAACTCGTAATTGATATCCACGATGGGCGCAAAGCTCCAGTTGAGGCCCAGCGCCGCACCCTCCGCGCAGGCGGTATAGCCCATGCGATAGGCGTTTTCGGGCTCATCCGTCGCCGCCACAGCCATCGGCTGGCCGAAGCTTGTCCCCTCAAAGGCCAGGCCGTTGCCGCCGTTTTCGGTATTGGCTGCCAGCAGCAGTGGGATCTTCGCCATGGACTGGATGGCGCGGTGGGTGTTCTGGATATAGGCCGCCGGGCCGGGACGGTACATCATGCCGCCCACATGCACTTCGCAGAGCATGTGATGCAGCAGGCCGGGATCGTCGGAGAAGCCCATGGGGCAGAAAACCTGCCCGGCCTTCTCCTCTATGGTCATGGTGGCCAGGGTCTCTTCAACCCATCGGATATCCTCGTCCTTCAGGAAGAAGGGCTTTGCTTTCAAATCGATCATGGGGGAAACCTCCCGTGTATTGGAATGGGCGGCCGAAAGCCGCCCGTTTGTATTCTGATTTATGCTTTCTTTGGAGAAAGGATCCTTTTCAGCAGGCCCTCGTTGTTCAGGTAGATCAGGAAGGCCACCAGCAGTACCGCGTTGATGATGGACTGGGCGGAGGCGCTGATCTCGTTGGAGAAGGCCGCAAAGGTGGAGTTGAGCATGGACATGCAGATGGCTGCCATCAGATAGCCCAGCTTGTCGTTGGAGAAGCGGCCGATATAGCCGCCGATGAACATGGGAAGGAAGGCGGTGAACATGATGCCGATGGAGCCGAAGTTCAGACTGCCGCCGTTGATGTTGGAGCTGCGGCCCACGTTGAGGAAGCCCACGATGCCCATCAGCGCGCCGCAGATGACATAGCACCAGATGGCGTTAGGCACCTCGCGGATGCCGGTGTTGACGGCCACCTTCTGCCCGCTCTGGAGCGCCTTGTAGTCGTAGCCGAAGCGCGTGTGATCAAAGAGATATACAATCAGGGCAAGCACTGCAATAATGATCAGCAGAGGCCAGTACCAGTTGCCGGCAAAGGCGGTCATGGAGGCGTTTCGCACCTCGTTCATGACGTACTTGCCGCCGGTAATCGTAAAGGTGATGCCCTCATAGATGAGCGTCACGCCCAGGGAGGTGATGATGGGCGGGATACGCAGCGTCACATAGAGAGCGCCGGAGCAGAGTCCCAGCAGGGCACCGAAGATGATGTTCAGGCAAAGCATCAGCACGGCGCTTCCCGCGCCGCCGGAAAGCAGCGCGTAGCTCAGCTTCGAGGAGAGCACGGAGGCCAGGACAGCCATGGCGCCTAAGGAAAAATCGAAGCGGCCGCTGCCCAGGTTTATCGAGAGCGCCATCGTGGTGATCATGACAATGGCCGCATACAGTACGAAGTAGTTGAAGCTGGTGCGGCTGGAGATCATGCTCTTGCCGTTCACGGCGCAGAGGATCAGCAGGATGGCCGCCACGATCACGGGGATCGCCAGCGTTCCGATGATCTTTTTGCTCGTTTTCATAGGGACACCTCCCATTTATTTCGATTGCGAAACAATGTTTCGCAATCGAGAAACTCGCGCTTATCGCATGCGGCGATGCGAGATGCGCCGCATTTGGTCGGCGCGAGGGCTCGCACAGCTCGCCTTAGGGTGTTTTTGACGTGGCAAAGCTACGTCAAAAACGATTGTCATTTTACTTGAGCGGAGCGGATGCTCCGCTCAAGTGTTGCTTTGCTTTACTTGCTTTCGACGAGAGCCACAAAGTCGTCGTAGGAGACCGCGCCGACCACGGTGTCCAGCACGTCCTTGGAGAAGATGGGGCTGTCGCCCTTGTCGCCGTTGAAGATGCTGTCAAAGGTCTCGCTGTCGGTGGCAACCAGATAGCCCTGGCTGATGGAGAGGGCGTTGCCCTCGGCGTCACGGATGGGATTGCCGCTGACCGCATTGAGAGTGGCGGCAAAGATGGGGCCGATGCTGGAGGAGTACTTGCCGGCGAGGTACACGAGGGTGCCATCGGCCATGTTGGCAGCGTTGCCGGAGGTGAAGGAGTCGATGTCGCTGTAGGGGATCTTCGCGCCGTTGAGAGCGTCGGCAAAGAAGGTGGTGGCCATGCCGACGGACAGGAAGGCGTCGGGCTGCTGGCCGACGATGGCGAAGAGCTCGTCAAAGGTGGTGTCGCCAAAGCCCTGGAAGTAGCCGATGACGTCCACATCGCCGCACACGAGCTTGCTCATGTCCACGCCCTGGTCGCCAAAGAGCTGGCCTGCAATGCCGTCCTTATCATTCGCGCCGCCATAGGTGCAGCCAAGACCGGCCAGAACACCGGCGGTGCGGTAGACATGCATGGGGTTGGGAATGAAGGCGCCGTAGATGCCGACAGTCTTGACGCCCTGGTCGGCAAAGTGCTTGCCCATGGCGTAGCCGGCTTCATACTCGGTGTCCATGCTGGGGCCGATCTGGCCGACAAAGTGCTCATAGCCCTTGTACTGCTCGAACTGAGCGTCGTCCAGCATACCGGAGACAACCGCGTAGTACAGGGAGTTAGCCTCGCAGGTCTCGATCTGGGTGGCGCGGTCGGCGGCAGCCAGGGAGAGGATGGCGTCGTAGCCCTGGGCGGCGAACTTCTCGATGGCGGCCTTCTCAGCGGCGGCGTCCTCGAGCTGCTCGGTGTAGGTGAAGGTCACGTTGTAGTTTTTCGCAATGTAGTTCTCGTAGTAGGCGCGGAAGCCGAGCGCCTCTTCACCGGAAACGTCGGACACCAGAACGCCGATCTTCACGGTCTTGCCGGTCTCGGCAGCAGGGGGGTCGTTGTTCTCGGCAGGCGTGTCGTTGCCTGCCGCGAGGGTGCTGCTGTTGCTGCCGCAGGCAGCGAGAGCAAACACCATGACAAGCGCGAGAAGCAGAGCCAGAATCTTTTTCATGTTTGTTCCTCCATTATTCATTTTTGGGTTGATCTATTTAAGGAAACGCTTAACTGCGTTAGCTTACCGGGGAAGCATCTGACTGCGGTAGTTGAGGCCGGTGACGTAGACGACAGCCAGGAAGAAAACGGCGGAGACGATTTGGCTCACGCCGTATCCGATATTGGAGTCGATGAGGAGCTTGAGAATATTGTTGAGCAGGATGTAGCTGAAGCCGCCGACGAGCGCCGAGTAGATGCGGGAGCGCGGGCCGCCGGAGATGGGCATGCCGCCGAAAACGATGGCCACGACGATGTTCATGCCGATGCTGCCCGCCGTGCTCGCCGTGACAGAGGGGGTGTACACCAGCGTCAGAAAGGCGCCGAGCCCCACGCCGATGCCCGCCATGACGAAGGCGATGATGGCGTATTTGTTGACCTGGATGCCGGTGAGTTGGGCGCAGACGGGGTTGCCGCCCAAAAACTTCTGCTTTCGGCCGATCTTGGTGAAGTCAAAGACGAAGAAGCAGACGAGCCAGAAGACGGCCAGCATCGCGATCTTGAAGCCCATGTTGTCCAGGGGCTTGACCAGCGCCGAGGGAATGCTGATGCCGCCCACCGCACCGCCGTTGGTGGTGATGATCTGGGCCGCAATGGCCGAGAGCACGCTCATCATAGCAACGGTGGTGACGAACACCGGAATATGGAACACCGAGGCCAGCACCGAGCTGAGCAGCGAGCAGCCAATGGCCACGCCGAAGATGACCAGGATCATCAGCGGCAGGCTCTCGGTGGCGTTGTAGGTCATGACACCCAGCGTTGCGGAGAAGAGGGTGGAAGCGCCCAGACTGATATCGAAGGAACCCAGCGTGTAGATGAACACCGCGCCGGTGGCTACAACCGCCAGCACCACGCCCTCGTTGAAGACGATCTTCAGATACATGTCCAGCCGGTAGCCCTTGGACTGGACGGTGGCGACAAGGATGGCAAAGAGGACGGCCAGCGCGACCACGGGGAGAATGTCGACGAGCCGCTGGCGCCGCTTGTATTTCCGGAGGATGGCTTCGTTATCCATGTTTCATTTCCTCCTTAAATCATGTACTGGATGATCTCCGCGTCGGAGAGCGTGGCGCTGCGGGCAAACTCGTGGGTGATTTTGCCGTCCTTCATGATGATCAGACGGTCGCTCATGCCCATCAGCTCCGGCATCTCCTCGGAGATCATGACGATGGACTTGCCCTCGTTTTTCAGCTCCGTCATCAGCTGGTACATGGCGCGCTTGACGCCGATGTCCACGCCGCGGGTGGGACAGTCGAGGATCAGCACTTCGCTGCCGCGGCCGATCCACTTGCCGAAGACCACCTTCTGCTTGTTGCCGCCGGAGAGCTGGCTGACGGCCTGATCCCGGTCGGCGCATTTGATGGAGAGGTCTTCGATCTGCTTATCCACATAGGCCTTTTCGCGGGAGTTTAACATCAAAAAGTTATTGACCGCGTACCGCTCCATGCCGGCGATGGCGATGTTGTCGCGGATGCTGGCCGAGAGGGACAGGGATTCCACGTCCCGGTCCTTGGAGACGTAGCCGAAGTTCTCCTTCATGGCCACGGTCTCGCTGGTGATCTTCACGCCGTCTCCGGTGAGCACCTCGCCGCTGTCCGGGCGGATCGCGCCGAAGAGGATTTTCCCAAGCTGGTGCATGCCGCAGTGGCTCAGGCCGCCAATGCCGACGATCTCGCCCCGATGGACGGTGATGCTCACATCCTGCAGCGCCGTGCCGAGGCTGATATGCTCGGCCTTCACCGCGATCTCCTCACGATGGGTTGGGGTATAGTCGCTGCGGTAATAATCGCCCTGCAGCTCGCGGCCGATCATGCTGGTGCGGATGGCGTCGGCATCAAATTCTTCTTTGGTGAAGTGGCGGATGATGGCACCGTCGCGCAGGACGGTCAGTGTGTCGCAGACTTCCATGATCTCGTCGAGGTCATGGGTCGAGGTCATGGGAGATAAAGAGCACCGCTTTCCCCTCGTCCTGCAGCTTTTTCATCAGCGCATAGAGGATGCTGCGCCCCTCCTGGCTGAGCGCCGTGGTGGTCTCGTCCACCACCAGGATCTCGGGGTCTTTCATGACCACCTTGGCGATCTCCACCAGCTTCCGCGTCTGGAAGTCCAGCGCGCCCATGGGCGTTGCGCCGGAGACGTTTTTCACGCCGATAGCCTGCAGCGCCTCGTCCGCTTTGGCATTCATGGCCCTGCGATCGACGGTGCCGAGCCTGCCGGGGAACAGCTTCGTCTCGCCCAGAAACAGGTTCTCCGCCACAGACACGCCCTGGATGGTGCCGCTCTCCTGCACGATCATGCCGATGCCCTTGGAGAGCGCGTCGATCATGCTGCTCGGATGCCAGGCCTCGCCGTGATAGAGCATTTCGCCGCTGTCAGCCTTCTGCATGCCGGCCGCAATGGAGGAGATGGTGGACTTGCCGGAGCCGTTTTCGCCGATCAGACCGCGGATCTCGCCGGGATAGACGTTTAAGTCCACGTCGCCCAGCGCCACGGTGCTGGCGAAGGTCTTGCGGATATGTTTCATTTCCAGGATGGGAGTTTTCATACGCTCACCTCTTGGATTATATTTTAGTTCCTGTCAAAAAAACATGCCATGCATACCTTATCGTCTTTTCCTCGAATTCTTTTGAACTTTTACAGCAAAAAATCGAGGTTGCCCCTCTTTTTGAGGCTAGCCCCGATTATCCGGATAAAACACACAGGTTTTTGTGAAGATTGGCAAATACGCCCCCTTCTCGTTTGTGGAAAGCTCACAAGAAACGGCTTGCCTGCCGACGATTTTTCCCTCGGAAGCAAGACGATAAAAGTCGCAAGAAAAGCCGTTTCGTGGTATATACCTTAAATTTTTATCTTTTTTCTTCTGACAAGCCATATCTTCTCTCTTGATTTTTGCTCTTTTCCGTTTATACTTGAGATAAAGGGAGATGATCGCGATGGCAGAAAACTACACGATCCTGAGCTTTACGGAGAAATGTCCTCTCCGCTGCACCATGCGGCACATCGGCAGCATCGAGCCGCATACGCAGGATATTTTTGAGATCGACATGATTCTTTCCGGGCGCTGTCAGGCACGCGTCGGCGAGCAGGTCTATTCTCTGCAGTCGCCGGACGTGCTCTCCATCGAGGCCCATATTCCCCATTCCTTCACCGGGACGGACTGCACCATCATCACCGTCCAGTTCGATCAGCCCTATTTCGAGCGCAGCCTTCCCAACCCGCGGCACCCGGACTTTCTCTGCAACAGCGCCGTCACGGGAGACAGCGCCGCCTATGACAGCCTGCGCCGTCAGATCGCCCGGCTGGTAAAGAACAACGCCGAGGGGCACACCGGCTTTGAGCTGCGCAACTTCTCCATCATCTATGACATCATGGACGTGATGTATCAGAATTTCCGCGTCGAGGACTCCGAGGCCCGCAACCAGCGCGCCCACCGCTACACCGTCCGGATGGCGGAGATCAGCCGCATCATCTCCGAGAGCTATCGGGAGGATCTGACGCTCAGCAAGCTTGCCGGCCGCGTCCATCTCTCCGCGCCCTATCTCTCCAAGTTTTTTGAAAAGCAGTTCGGTGTCACCTTTCTGAGCTACCTCACCCGGGTGCGCCTCAGTCATGCGGTGGACGAGTTGCTCAAGACGGACGACACGATCGAAACCGTCTCCGCCAACTCCGGCTTCCCCAACAGCCACGCTTTCGTGCAGGCATTCAAAAAGGAATACGGCGCTCTGCCCAGCCTCTACCGCAGAAAAATGCGCGGCCAAAAGGTGGAGGAAAGCGTCGCGGCCTTTGTGGAGCAGCACGACTATATGGCCGGGCTCAAGAAGTATTTGGAGGAGCCCCAGGCCGGAGAGGCGCCGGTACAGGCGATCAGCTGCCGCGCCGGCGTCAGCGCCCGGGACAGCGTCCTGGAGCTGCGCCACAGCTGGCGCGATATGATCGGCGTCACCAGCGCCGCCGCGCTCCTTCTCTCCGACGTACAGGAGATCCTGCGTCGGGTGCAGCAAGACATCTGCTTCCGCATGATCAAATTCAACGGCATCCTCTCGGAGGAACTGCACGTCTATTCCGAAAATGCCGCCGGAGAGCCGATCTACAGCTTTGCCTTTGTGGATAAGGTTTTTGACTTTCTGCTTTCCGTCGGCCTGCGTCCCTTTGTGCAGCTGGGCTTTATGCCGGAGTCGCTGGCCAAAACGCGCAAGCGGCTATTCGGCTATCTGGTCAGCGAGCCTGACAGCCTGGAGAAATGGAGCGGACTGGTGAGCGCCCTGATCCGGCACCTGCAGGAGCGTTACGGGCAGGAGACACTTCGCAGCTGGCGCTTTTCCGTGTGGCACCAGCCGGATACCACCGAGGCCATGTACGGCTTTTCCAGCGATGAAGCCTTTTACGCCTTCTACCGGGAGACCTGGCTTGCCGTCAAGCGCTGCGACAGTGCTCTCTCTTTCGGCGCTCCCTCGACCTACTATCTACTTCAGGACGGGCACGAAAACTGGTATCTGCCTTTCTGGCGTTGGTGTCGCAAGAACGGCTGTCTTCCCGATTTCTTTAATTTCCACTATTATGATCTGATTCTTGACACGGGCGACAGTGGGCAGGAAGCCTTCGGCTTTACGCGGGCCATGTCCCTGCGGGACAAGCCCGACGGCTTTGGCCGTTTCGTGTCGCAGGTGCTGAGCGAGCGTCGAAGGCTCTCTGCGGAGGATCGCCCCATCTTTCTCACCGAGTGGAACAACACGCCCAGCCAGCAGGATCTTCTGAACGACACCTGCTTCAAGTCCTGCTACATCGTAAAGGGCATTCTGGAAAACTACGACCGTCTGGACAGCTTTGCCTATTGGTCTCTTACGGACTGGATGGGCGAGGCGCCGCAGCCGAAGGAGATGTTCTTTGGCGGCCTGGGCCTCTTCACGGCAAACGGCATCCCCAAGGCCGGCTACTATGCCTTTACACTGCTGAGGAAGCTGGGTGCTACGCTGCTGGGCAGGGGCGAGGGCTGGTTTGTCACGAAGCAGGGCGACAGCTTTCAGGTCCTGCTGTACAATTACCGGCACTTTTCCCATCTCTATGCCATGGGCGAGCGCTTTGACATGACTTTCACGGATCGCTACACGCCTTTCAGTCCCGAGCAGATGCTGGACGTGCATCTGAGCATCCGGGATATCAAAGACGGTGAATACATGGTAACAGAAACGGCAATCAACCGGCGCTTCGGCAGCTCCTTCGATCAGTGGATCGCGATGGGCGCCATTGAGCTGAGCGACAGGGCAGAGCTGAACAATCTGGCCTCCCGTTCAATCCCAGCCATCGGCAAATACACGGCCAGGGCCGAAGGCGGCATGCTCCGCCTGGACGCCATGCTGGACATGCTGGAGGTCCGGCTGATTGAGATTAAAAAGCAAACACCTCGGCAAAACTCTGCCTAACAAAAAGAAAACCGACCCGTTTGGGTCGGTTTTCCTTTTGGTGCACCAGGGCGGGACTTGAACCCGCACGCCCGGAGTGAGCACTAGAACCTGAATTTGAGAAAAACCGTTCCAGTACGTACCGCGGCGTATCGCCGCGTACCGCGAAAAGCCTTGATTTTTCAAGCATTTTCGGCCATTGTGCCTGCAACGCCTTGGGCCGCGCCAGATGCTGAAAATCAGTAGTTTGTTAGATGTTTGTTAGATGCAAACGGCGCTCATCTGCTAGAAACCAGTTCTAGTAACAGGCGAAATATGTAAATAATTGGGAATTAAATGCTCGCCTGTTCACCGCTCGTTAGATGTTTGTTGGATGGCCTTCCAGTGGCGCCCACAGAAACATTTTTCCAGTGAGCGAAAAACGGCAAAAATATGGAGGATCATACCATGCAAAAATCTATCTTTGAGCAGATGGGCGGAACGTATACTCAGGTCAGAGATTATCGCATTCCTAATCTGGTAATCGGTGAAACAGAGCAGTCCCCACTTGGTAAATATGGGCGGATGCGAAAGCACTATCTCAAGGAGCACCGCCGGGTACTGTACGCCAACCTGCTCGTAACTGGCAAACTGGATCAGCACTTGGCTGAGATCGACAACGCATGTGAGGAACAGATGGAGCTGATAACCCGGCAGATGGCAAAGCGGGAAGGCGTGACCGAAGTACTCAAGGCCGCCAATCAGATGGAGTGGGTACGCCACATGAACAGCATCCGTAGCCGTGCGGAAGAGATCGTGCTGAACGATCTTGTCTATTGCTGAGGGAGGTGTCGAGATGCTGATTCTGGAAGATCTTTATCTCGGTGACGTTCGCCCCAGCGAGCGCAGCTTCAAGCGCAACAGCCAGTATGCCAAGGCACTGGATGAGCTTGTCATAGCTGGGGATGCTCTGACTGACACCCTCACCGAAAAGCAAAAGGAAATGTTCGAGAACTACATGACCGCTCAGCGGGAGGTCAACGTGCTCACGGATTGTGAGACCTTTATCTACTCATTCCGTTTGGCAGCAAGATCATGGTCGATGTGCTGACCGAAGGGACGATGAAGGAAATCTAAAAACAAGAAAAGCGAGGGTGGGACGATGGTCCCATCCTCGCTTCTCTTCTTCCGTTACACCTGCACGCACTCGTCTTTTCCAGGAAAACGCTGCTGCCGATGGTTCATGGTACCTGATATGCCACGGAGAAGCGGTTGACCGAGGTGCGCTTTTCCACGATGGCCTTGAACATGGCGTCGCTTTCCGTGATGACACGGCCGCTCAAACGGCTGATACCCAACTTCAGCAGCTCCAGGCAGCAGGTAACTGTCGGCCCGGTGAGGATGATCTCGGCGTTCCGGCTCAGTTCCAGGAGGCGCGGCATGGTCTTGTTGATGGCAGCGCTGCCGGTGATGATCACAAGATCGCACAGCGGCAGATAGTATTCGCAGGCGCTGTCCGGCAGGGCTCCGGCTTTTTCTTCCCGATCCATGATGTACAGCTTTTTGGCGGAGATAAAATCCTCTTGCGTCATGTTGCTGTGGCCGATCATCATGCCCACCATGCCGATTGTGCGTCCGCTGATCTTCACACCGTCGAGAGTTTTGGCTTCGGGCTTTACAAAGCCGCAGCCGGCGTGATTGTAGAAAGCGTTGACTGCGGCGAAGGCCTCGCTGGCCTCCTCCATATCCCAGGAGAGCATGGCCTGCCCGGCCTGATCGAGCGGCAGCCCGACCAGACTTTCAAACATTCTCGGGACAGTCTCGCCCGGCGTGTGCATGGCGACGCCGGTCCGCCCGTCGCTGAGCACCGCTGCCGTCCAGGAGATCCCGTGAACCAGCTTCTGAACCGTCAAGCCTCCCGGCAGTCTCGCCAGCAGGATCTCATAATATGACGTGTCGATCATTTTACTCAATCCAGGCGAGCGTCTGTTCCCGCAGCCAGTCGGCCCATTCCTGCACGCCTTCGCCGGTCTTGGCGCAGATGGGGATGATCTTCATGCTGGGATTCAAGCGCCACACATATTCCTTGCACTTCTCAAGATCAAAGTCAAAGACGTTCATCACATCGATCTTATTGATGAGCAGCACATCGCAGATCGTGAACATCAACGGGTATTTGAGGGGCTTGTCGTGCCCTTCGGGAACGGAGAGGATCATGGCGTTTTTGACCGCGCCGGTGTCAAACTCCGCCGGGCAGACCAAGTTGCCGATGTTCTCCAGAATGGCCAGATCCACGTCATCCGTGCCGAGATTCTCCAGCCCCTGCCGGGTCATATGGGCGTCAAGATGGCACATGCCGCCGGTGTGGAGCTGGATCACCTTGACCCCGGTCTTTTCAATGGTGGCCGCGTCCACGTCCGAATCGATGTCAGCTTCCATGATGCCGATGCGCAGCTCGTTCTTTAACGCCTCAATGGTGCGGCGCAGAGTCGTGGTCTTGCCCGAACCGGGAGAAGACATGAGATTGAGCAGAAAGGTCTTGTTCGCTTTCAGTTCTTTCCGGAGTTCCTCCGCCTTCCGATCATTGTTTTCCATCACGCTCTGCTTGACTTCGATGACTTTGAATTCGGACATAAACAAGACTCCTTTATATGGATTGATAGCCCCCCGAGTGACCGGCTCGGAGGGCTATAGCAAGAGAGATCCTCGGCTGCCTTTGTGTCGGAGAGGTGAAAGAGACACATGGA
>OCTX014579992.1_pt1 | contig 48822 bp, 83 predicted proteins | sample 1539691 | NCBI WGS metagenome assembly OCTX01 (sample SAMN02144231, study PRJEB22623) | gut metagenome | biome: sheep rumen | host: Ovis aries | place: New Zealand
CCAACGACCTCTGGCGCAATATTTGCAATCATCGCCACACCTTCTGTTAGGGCCGATGCAAATGAGTCCATAAGGCCCGTTACACCGCCTTTCTTAAACCCATCCGTCATGTCACTAACGCTTTTTGTGGCAAAATTAACAAACTTAGATATCGTAGGCGTTAAGGCGTCTGAAATAACAAGCTGTACACCTTCCCACGCTGACTTAAGCTTTGTGATACTACCTGATAAATTATCTAACTGAGTGTCAGCCATTAATTGCGCTGATCCCTGCGCGTTAAGAATAGATTCTCCAATTTTATTCCAATCCTGCCCAATGGCACCAAGAAGAGCTTCGGCAGACGCAAGGTCACGAGCGTTAAACAGCTCAGAAACGGCTTTAATTTTTTCTTCTTGCGTTAATGCTCCTAACTTTGTATTAAGGTCACCAAAAATTCCAGACAGCGAACGCATCTTGCCATCCGCATCAAACACAGAAACTCCCAATGCTTCCATCATCTCAGCACCTTCCTTTGTTGGGGAAGACAGCTTCATAATCATGTTCCGCATGTGCGTTCCTGCTTCGGAGCCTTTTACACCGGCATTTGCCATTGCTGTAAATGCAATTTCAAGCTCCTGAATGCCGTCAACTTCAGATTGTGTTCCATCTGCAAGTGTTACAAAACCACCATTAAGCTCACGGGCCAATGCACCAACAGTAAGGAAGGCGTCACCCAGCTGTGCCACATTTGTATTACCAGTCGACGCGGCCTTAGCCATTTCATTAACCATCTGTGTGGTTCTCTCGGATGATATGCCAAACGCCGTTTGAGCATCTGTAATAACATCGGACGCTCTTGCCAAGTCCATTCCACCTGCCGCCGCAAGACTTAAAACATTCGGCAACATTTCCATAGATTGCTGAGTATTATAACCAGCAAGCGCCATGTAATTTAATGCATCTGCCGCTTGTGTAGCAGTAAATGAAGTTTTAGAACCAAGCTCTTTTGCAAATTCTTCTAGGTTTCCTTCAAAGTGCCCCCACGCAAGCTCAACCGAACCAGTTTCGGATTCAAGGTCAGCCATGGATTTCTGCATTGTGGCGGCGACCTGAGACATGGCGGAATCAAAACTCGCACCTACGCGAATCGCGCCGCCTGCAAAACCAGTAACTGCTCCAGTAGCTACACCTATAGCCTTGCCAGCAAGTCCAAACGCACTTTTAAGCCCCTTGCCGAAACTATTGGCTCTGTCTTGCGCCGTCTTAAGCCCATCTTCATAACCTTTTATATCGAGTGTGATTTTTGCATAAAGATCAAGTAAATCCATTTATGCGTCACCTCCTAACTTCTTTCGTATACGGGCTATAATATCATCTGCATTTTCTTCTTCCTTTGGAGTGATTATATCATAGTACCGCGCGTTACATTGAGTTAAAAGCTTCAGTGCGTCTGTGACATACACACGGAATAAAAATTCTTCCTGTGATTTTTTAAAAGCGGCTATGCAATGTTCAATCACATAGCCGCTTCCATATAGCTCAAGCAGATCGAGCCTTATGCTTTCTGTGAGCTCGAAGTATTTATCTGCGCCAAACGCACTAATGAGGTAAAAAAATCCAGCACCGCCGAATCATTCATGATTTCCGTAAAGCCCTCAAGATATTCTGATACGCTATGTGAGTCAACGTCCTTCGGATCAACAAAACAAATTAACGCAAGAATCTCAAGTGTTTCGTCTGGATGCTCATCAAGAACAGCATCTAAAATTGCTTTCATATTCTTTCGGGCCTGTTCTTCTGTAGCGGCCTTGTTTTCAATAAAGATTCTGTCCTTTTCTTCTTTTGACATATTCTTGTCTATAGCGGTCAAACGAGGCAAGCGCTTTCGAATGTTTATAATATCCGTAAGCGTTAACCACTTTTCAACTGACTTGCGGATTTTATTTGTCTGTTTAAGAAATTCAGACGGCTTGCAATTTGCAAGGTTTTTCATACTTCAAGCTCCTTTTTATTATGCTTCCTTGGAATAAAACTCCATCGGCATTACATCCTGTGCATTAATAGACACATGACCAGTAAGCGCAAGGCTAATCTGTCCTTTACCATTTTTTGTGGTCTGTAAAGAGAACCCATCAGTAGACAAAGCATTAATCAAACGAACAGCAACAAGACCACCGTCAGCCCTATCACCGACCCACCATACATCCGCAAAGTCTGTCTGTTCAAGGTCGCGTCTCGGAACAATCTTTGATGTATCGGTTCCGTCAATATCAGCCGCACCAAGTGCAAGCTTAATCAGGTCGGGAGACGTGCCAATAGCAGTTGTGCTGATTCCGCACTCCCAGCCATCAAGATGTTTGAACTCCTTCATATTATTCGGTACGTTGTCCACATCTTCGCCATAATCGCTATATGTTGGCGTGCAAGTGATCTGTACGCCTCCAGTAGTGGCGGTAATAATATCTGCATCATCTGGAGCGGCAGGCGAAGCAGTATTGAAAGTTTTAAGCAGAACGCCTGCATCAACCTGAAGCTGATCGAAAGCGTCCTGAGAAATTTTTGTAAACATTCCCATAGCAATCACTCCTTAATATTGTGTGAAAAACTCTGTATCAACATTTATATACACACGACGAACAGATGGATTTGTGTCATTCATTCGTTGTGAAAAAGGTGAACCGGGCTTTAAAAACATATAACCGTCGTTAATTTTTATTATTAAATGCTGATTCAGCGCTTTTGCAATTTCATCAGCTTTTTTTGATATTGCGACCCAAGATGAGTCATGATACCAAATAGAAGCCGTGTTTAATATTTGGTTCTCAAAAGGCCCAACAACAGCACGATAGGTTATATACGGCATCACGGCTGAATCCGGGACAGAGCTTTCGTCATATGCAGGAATTTCAAACGAATTCCAAAAATCGTCAATCGCTTGCCACTTATCGCTCATGTTAAACTAAACTCCTCTGCGCTCACCTGTCGCATATCAAGCATGGCGCTTGCAGGCGTGTGTTTATCATCGCCATCTGAGGTAACGCGGAAAATCTTTCCATCGCTCAAGCGTTTAAAGACATCGTGATACTGAAGATTCAGGGCCTTTCTGGTTGTTATCGTATAAAACGCTGTAACACCTTGTTTTTCAGCAATACGTGCCTGCATGGAACTATCAAGCACAATTGCGGCTTCAAACTCGGCGCCCTCAGTCCAGACAGTGTCATAACCGCCATACCCATCTTTTACAGTAGATTTGTCAATTATAACGCAAGCCGTCATTGCTTCATCAAGCAAGCTCATTAGATTTTCCTCCACATATTCAATCGAGAAGCAAATACGCTCTGCCAGTTAGAACCGTTCCCACCAGAAGCAGAACCTCCGCCTGCTGTTGCACCTTTGCTGTATGTATACCCACCAAAAGACTCTGAAGTATACGGAGACATTGCCTGACTATCAATGTTGCCATACTTTTCACGCCATGCTGCAATTTCATCAGCCAAAGAAAGAAAATCAGGCGGTATAGCCATTTCCCAAATCGCGCCATCAAATTCCAGCTCGTCCGTCAATACGTCTTCTGCATCGCCAACTCTATGAACACCGTCATTAAACAGGCTTCCGATGATCCTGTAATACTGTCCGTTTTGTAAGGTAACGGCATTCCCATCATCAAAAAACATGACGCCGCCAATTATGACGATTTTACCGTTCCACTTTTTTCTTCCTCTGTCGAACCAGTTTCGAAGGTCTTGGCACATCTCTGTCAATACCGTCATCTTTCGCAACCTCCACACCTGTGATTAACGGCACATGGCTTTTGTTTCTATACCCAGAAAGTTCTGCAATACGCTCGGCGGTCACCTTTAAACCAGAGCGAGGAAACGTGTCCCCCGCTCTGTACTTGTGGCGATTGTCCTGTAAATCAACAAAGTCCCGTATCGCCTTATAAATCATATCATGCACCCGGAGTTTCCTGAACGCTTCCGATAAACAAAGAGTTAGGATTATACAGGACAGGCATGAACAGCGTAGACGCCTTTGTCCACAGCACAGCAGGATCATTTTCCGCCCACTGCGTGATATAGACATACGGCGACTGACCGCTTGAAGACACATCCAGAAGCTGAGCCACGTCGGTTTCGGGCGGGTCGCCCCAAAGTCCAATACCAAGGTTACCACCCGCGTTCTGCGCAAAGAAAGTAATCTTGTCCTTCGGATAATAACGCTTAGTTACTACGTTAGGCCTGCCATTTATGCCGATGGTAGCAGACGCTCCATAGGTCAAATCATTGGTGATAATCTGATTAATGCCGAATTCTTCAGCAAGATAATCATCAAGCGCACTCTGTCTTACAAGCATTCCAACGCCGCTCGTTCCGTTAATCTCACGCTGAATTGCTTCGTTTGCACGGAACTTGCCCATAACCTGTCTGCTCGTAAAGATGCCAGTGATAATAACGCCCTGATCGTTCGCCATATCAACGACTTCCTGAATCTGCTGAGGAAGGTCTTTAGTAGCACCTGCACCAACGTCAATGGTCAGCGACTTGTTGCTATTCGGCACGCCGTAATCAACAGTTAAATCAAGGTCATTCTCCTTAATTGTAATTTGTCCAGTAGCAAGCAGTTCGTTCTTGGCTACTTTCGTACGAGTAACGACCTGTTCGGCAAGACGAACGCCATCGTTAATAACATATTCATAAAGAGCTTCGTCGCCCTGAACGCCGTTACGAAGCAGAGCTCTCATGCGCTCGGACTGATTCAGCTTAACCTTAATCAGTCCCTTTTCAATGTTATGCGTATCAATGGGAACGCGGAAAGTCTTCTGAGATTCCGTGTCAAACCCATGGAACTGTGCCATAACAGGAATCTGATATTGAGAAGCAATAGACTCCCATTCTGCTACGAGGTTAGCGGTTTTCTGATCCCCGAAAAGCTGATCGGCAGGATCGTTCGGCCTTGTCACCTGAAACGAAATATCAAGCCAGTCTGTTCTGGGCACAAAACCCATCATATTATTTTCCCAAGCAATTCTCGGCATGTTTCTTTACCTCCCTTTATCAGTCGTTAGTCCAATTAGGACGCGTTACAGCAGGAGAAGTGGCAATAAACTTAAAGCCTTTCGCCTCCAGTGCCGTCTTAGCGGCTTCAGCAATAGCGGCAGGAAGCCTGTCTTCATAAACAGTGCCTACCGTTACTACGGAACCCGGCATACTGCCAGTCGTAACGTCCACATCCTCATAAACGAATCCAATATATTCGGTCGTGGCGCTTGCCCCCTCACCCGTGGTTACAGAGTACAGCGTTCCCATCGGCACATACTTACTGCCGTCAGCCGCCGTGGTAGCCATCGCCTGAGTCATCTGACGCGTCTTTCTTTCACATTCTTCATGAGCAAGAAAATAGCCCGCTTCAAAAAGCTTGCCGGTAATGCCTTCACCAATAAAGCTCATTCTGTTTTACCTCCATAAGTATTTTTATAAAACTTTGCGGCAATTTCAGCCGCCCTACTCTTTCCGCCGTCGCTTTCGCCTTTACCTTTCGGCGGATTTGCAGTATTTGCGCCCTGCGTGCTTTCGGTAACGATAAAATCAGACCATTCTGTCTGTACGCTTTTCTTGAGCTCATCAGCACCCTTAATTGCGCCTTCATCATCAAGCTCTACTTTTCCAAGGTCAGTAACTTTAAGAATGGCATCCAGCCTCTTCTCGGAAACACCTGTTTCTTTAAGCAGGGCCCGGTAAGCACGCTCTTTCTTTTCCCGGCTTTCCTTAGCCGTAACTGTCTGCTTATACGCCTCAAAATCCGAATGTTCCTTTTCGTATTTTGCCTTGTATGTTACCCCGTTATCCTCGGAAGCGGCCTTGTAATCATCCCGCTCCTTTTCCACAGCAGGAAGCTGTTCGGCCTGAGCCTTGTACGTGTCGCGCTCTTTCTTCAGCGCGTCTACGGTTTCTGTGTGAGCCTCAATGATCTGGTCAATCACATTAGCATCAATTCCAAGGGCAGTCAGCAGTTTTCTCGTAAGCGCCATATTCATTCTCCTTTTCTTCGGTGGCAATTCTTCGCCATTTGAATTCTAATTTACAATATACACTGAAATAAAAAAAATATCAAGAATCTTTTATTAGTGTAGCATCAGTGTAGCAAGTGTAGCATTTACTTCATTTTCTATAACTTTCTCTATATATTTTTTTGTATATAGGACTCTTCTATACTTTTGCTACACTGCTACACTAAATAGAAAGAAATAGAAAAATATATAAAAGAAATAGTTAAAATGTAAAAACTTTTTTTAATTTTCTTTTAATTTTTTGATGAAGCATTTTTCGCCGATGCTACACTCGATGCTACACTTTTTCATTTTGCTACACTTTTTAGGCGTTCTTAAGCGAGTCAATAATTAATTTCCTATACTCATCAACATGGTTTGTTATTGCTCTAGTAAGGAACAATGCGGGCTTGATTCCTCGTGACGTGCCAAGCTCCTGATAGACCGCATAAAAAACATTTGTGCCAATTACAACAAAATCTTTATGCTCTTGATGGGTTATGCTTGCTCTCATTAGGCCTGTGTCAATTCTGCCTTCTTGCGTTATATACTGCTGAGCTCTCGTAGTTCCATTTTCACCCATAGCAAAAAGCGCTCGCCTTACGGCATTGTTAAAGGCATCCATGGCACCCGGTACTTTACTGTCTATCTCAACTTTTATGTCTTTCATTTTTATCATTAGAACTTCACCTTTATTGTTCCTTTCGGTACTGTACGATTAAAACCAGTAATTATGTTCGGCGTAATGCACCTGCAATTGTATAAATTATTAGCGCTCGCTGTCCTATCACCCGCATAAAGCATTTTTTCACCATTTACGATGAAATAATCATCTAGGTCAATTGCTCTGTCTTCGCCGCCATAATCTGAATCTGCTTGCTCGTGCCACGGCCTAACAAGTCCATCTTCTGCACTTATCCACATCTTTTTCACAATACATCCCATGCTTTGCGCGTGTTTTCCAGAATTACGGCGGGCTTCGTTCTCAACAGTATTAACAATGGTTCGTGCCGCCCTGACAGCGGAAACTTTGTTTGCCGTCGCAACCTTCATGATCCTTTCGGCAATCTGTGGGATACTTTCGCCCTGAATAAGGCCCTGTAACACTTCTGTGTTTACCTTACGCATGTTCCATGGTATATCCTTAGCCGGGTCTAGTTTTTTGTAAGGCAAAAAAGAGTCGTCGACCTGTGTGGAAAGAATCTTGATAGCTCGAGCGTTTGCCAACTCAAATGACATATTTGCGGGCATGTCCTTTTGCAAGTCCTGTGCTGTATAGTTATACACATCTGCATAAATTCCCGGCAATTGACCGTTGATATAGGCAGTTGCTATTTTATTGACATTATGTAGGTCTTTTGCAATCTGCTCTCGCATTTTTTTCCAATGCTTGCCCATCATGATTTTACCTCTACGCCATTCAAAATACTCATGAGGCGTCATCTTTCCTGCAAGCATGTCTGCTCTTTTTTTCTTGTCTTGTTCTGCGAATTTCTTAAAATATTCCTTTACCTTCTTATCCATGTCTTTATAGGCATTAGAATATATCTCCGTCAGAAACTTTTGCATTTCCTTCAGCTTCTTGTTCGTTGCCCTGCGCGCTCGCAAATCTTTCAGCCTCCTCCTGTGCTAACTGCCCAAGCATTTCTTCTGCCTGATCGGCGTCCCCCATATAATCAAGAATCTTTTCTGTGATATATCTACGGCTCAAAAAATCAGCTGACTTAAGAACGTTGTCGATTTCTTCAGAAACGTTTACGATTTTCGAGCGGGTAAAAGACGGATTGTCGTCAATACCTGCAAGCGCAAGAATGCCCTGAAGGAAATCAATAACGCAATACTCAAACATATCAACCTTGCTGTTTAAAGGCTCATACGCCGCTTTAATCTGAGTCGCTGTTACGGCTCCACCTGAAATCACAATTGTATCAAGCGCCATAAAATCCTCGTACATATCACTTCTAAGACGCGTTAAAAGCGCCTCTCTGCTGACATACGGCACTTCAATAGTATGGCTTTCAGCCCTAGCTCCATCATCATCAACAACAGCGGCTTTTACTGTTTTCATGCGTTCCACGAACTTAACAAGGTCGACGTCGTCCATACCGCCTGCATTCTGTATCGTCCAGTAAATCTGGCTAGCGTCGTCCAAGTCGTTTGCGAAGCCGCTACGGATCAAATCATACGCGTCTATTTCTGATCTAAGACCAGTAAGCTCGCTCTGTTTATACTGATTGGCAAATAACGGGACAATTGGAAACGTCGGGTAGTTCTCGCCGTCATAAATCTCCACGCCATCGGCTTCACTCACTCGCACTTTTAGCTTATAAGGCCTTTTCTCATGAAGGATGCTCCCTTCAAAATGTACCTGTTGGTTTTCTGTACGTCGATTCCAGATAAATTCTGTGTATCCATCAATTTCATAAAGCGTCGCCCGAAGTGGCTTGTTCTTGTCGATTTGCCAAAAACGAACACCTGCCATAAGCGCACCATTTTCCTCATCTGGAAGTGGTACGAATTCAGTAAATTTAAAAACCTCTAAGTGATTGTAATTCCAGAAACCAAATGCTTCTCCTGCTACAAGCGCCGCGAAAGCCGCGTTTTGCACGCGGACATCAAAATCATTTCCAAGCTTTTTTGCTGTGCTTGAATTACTCCACTTTATGCCATTGCCCAAAAGATACTGCGTCTCCTGTGTGATAAAACGATAGAAGAAATTTGAGCACAGCTTATAATTGGCGCTGAAATTGTCTGGTACTGCCTCGCCTGTGATTGTATAAAGCATTTTGGAATACCACATAATTGTCCTGTTCTGCTGACGCGCGTACTCATCAGCAATCTCAGCATCTTTGTACTTATCCGAGTCTTTATGATTATTAATTAAAAAATAAACATAATCAATTAATTCGGCGTCACTGCCCCTATTTGCCATTAAGTCCTGATAAGTAATCATTAACGGTTCTTACCTCCCATAAAGCGAATTGTATTTTTGTGCGCGTGCGCGTTTAATAACGTGCATGGTTTTCACAAAATATCTTGTAGCATCCATAAGATGGTCGTTCTCTTTCACTGGCTTGTCGTCCGCCGCCTTGTCATCCCATACGTAACCACTTGCCTCTGCTTTCCATTCCTTGCATTTTGGCGATATAACAAGATAGCCGTTTTCGAGCGCGTTTGCCGTTTCTCTGATCCCGTCAAGAACAGCGTTGTCAGCGGGGATAACTTTGAACCTGTGCTCTCGTTTTCTTAAAAGCGCAATGAAAGACGCCGCCGATGGGTCTACAATTGTCCTAAGCGCATTCCCCGGATTAATATCTGCAAGCCATGCTTCCATATCCTGCGCGTATTGCTCGTCCGTTTTTTGAACGCCTTTCTCGCGTCCTGAATAATAATAATTTCTGACTGCATACCACACGTTATTGCTCTTAAAGCATAATAACGCCGCGAAAGCGTTCATTGTTCCATAGTCAATTGCCACGCATATATCTTCAGGAATAATATTTTCAGGCGGCTCTCTTATAGCCTCCTCGAACATTGGATAAACAAGCCCTTCAGCAATGCACCGTTCGCCTAGTATATCGCGCCTGTACCAGATTGATCCCGGGACATACTGGCTCTCAATTTCCTTGAATCGCTCAGGCGTTACAGACAGATTATCAGCAATAGTGAAGTGCTCATATTGATAGCCACCAACATACTGTGTTTTGTATCTATCAATATAATCCACATAGATTCTGTGCGTAGGATTGCATGGGTTCAAATCCCACAAGACAAGCGGGTGAATAGCCGCCACTTGTCGACCAAAAGCAACCTTAATAAAAGATGTTCGCGAGTCATCTGAATCATAATGCTCGTTTATTTCTGTGGCAATCCACAAGCCATATGAGTTACCGAGAATTCGCTTGTATGAGTCGGCCTTGCCTGCTCCCGTAAAGATAACAATCTTCTGTCCTGTCTGCGTGTTTAAATAAAGCGCCTCGTTGTCTTTATATTTGCCCCATTTACATCGTCCGCGAAACAAGTTTTCAAGTCCGAACCCATTACAAACACCTATATTAAGCTTTGCGTTACCGATGGTCGCGCCTGTTGCGAGGTGAATTCGATCTTCGCATATTTCGAGATACATTGCCGCGATAATGCAATGATCTATTGTTTTTCCTGAACGAATGGCGCCCTCCGCTACATTCATTTTATTATGCATAGCATTTCGGATATAGTTTTTATGCTTCTCTGAAAATGGTTTCCAGTCAATTAGCTGTGTTTTTTTCATTTGCGTTTGTTGTTCTTCTTAACCATTTTTATCATACTGTGCTTTTGTGATCGGTTTCAATGCTTCCTTCAATGTTTTTTCTTTGCTACCCTAAACCCTGTTAACGACGCTTTTGACCCTTTAACAAAAACCTTATCGTGAACGTATGCCTGATTTAATAACGCGTTTATTTGATCCCTGTAAGCTTTTTGCGCCTCTTCTTCTTGCTTGAGCTGTTTCTTTGAGATAACTTGCGTACTTCCACCATTGTTTCGCACGTTGTTTAAATAACCATTGAGGTCAAATGTGTTTGGAAGCTCATTAATACTCCCATCTTTTCGCAAGAGATATACAGCACCATTAATTTCAAACAGACGCCCAATCTCATTATTGTTGTCATCTTTCAGTTGATAAATTCGAGAAATTGCACTTTCGGTATAACCTCCAGACCCACCTGTGCCGCTAGAGCCGAGTCCACTACTCCCCTTGCCCATATACAATTCCTTTCCTTATTATTTGCGCTTTTTTGTCTTTGTTGTTTTCTTCTTGTTACCGCTATTAACCATTTTATCAAACTGCGCTTTTGTAATGGGCTTTAACGGATTTTTAATACTTCCTTCAATTTTAACCATGTTCGCCATAACTTAACCTCTCCTTTCGAGCGTGTATGTATATCCATACTGTTTCTGTCCTGCTATCATATCATTATGCAGGTTAATTAAAAAGGCATTGAAAATCGCGTCTGATCTTTTTTTTGCTTCCCTATATCCTGTTACTTTACCAGAGACAATGTCATTCGTAAGCTGTTTATGCGCGCTTTGCATAATCGAATCATTCTTCTTGTGTATACTGCTTATATACGACGAAAATCCACTGCGATCAAAACCCGCTGTTTTTGTAATGCTGTATGTTCCTTCTGCCGCACTTGCGCGCATGGTTGACATTCTATTGTTAGAAAATGTTCGCATATCTTGCGCCGAAAACGTTCCTCCAAGCTGGCCTTCCTCGCCTTTGCCACGAGGATGGTTATGCGTTAATGTAGCTCCGTTAGCCAATTGCCACCGATAAAAGCTTACTGCGCCTTTACCTCATTTCTGCTCATTTCCAATGATGTTCCCGTTTGCATCAGTAATAATACCATACTCTATTTTTGCTTTTGATCGTTTTTGTTCTTGCGCTTCAAGAACACTTCTGACAGCGCCTGTTATGGCCGCATCCTTATCGCCATAAACAAGCGGCATACTGGATAAATCAAGCGTTTGTCCTCCCTGCGTTACAACCTGCGTTACAATCTGCTGACCGCCGCTACCACTGCCGCCTTTTGCGCCGCTACTTCCTCTACCCAAAGTGAACCACCTCCTTCTTACTTCAGCATTTCAGCAAGACTCGTAAGGTCTTCAACCTCAACAGTCGCCGTATTTTCGATCTTATCCGTCTGTCCTAACCAGTTCTTGCCAAGGAAGATAGCCATACTTACGTTATGTTCTGCCATTTTAAACTGCCATCGTCTCAAGCTGATTTTGCCCGCCGCTGAGTGCTTTTTAAAAGCGTCCGCAAAACTTAAGTTTAATTCACGTTTGCACCATCTTTCTACTGTATCCTCTGAGCACTGAAAAAAGCTTGCAATCTCAGAAAGCGTGCATTGCAATCCGCATAACTTTTTGAAATTATCTTCATCTATTTCAATTCTGGGTCTTGCCATCGCAAATCCTCCATATGAATATCAATAATATACTTACTGCTCTTCGTAAGATATATCATTTTTCTTTAGAAAAGCCAAAAGCCTGTCAATCTGCTTTTTAGTCTCGCAAGAAACTAAGACATCAAGGCTCTCAAATTCTTCTTTCTCATCATCATCCATATCGCCGATCTCGGTTTCTGCATCAAAATCATCGCCTATAACGAATCCAAAAGAATCCATGTCAATATTACTTATATTGTCAAGCTCAAGCTCCAGCAAATCAATGTCAAAATCAGTATTCATTGTAAGCTTATTATGCACAAGCATATACGCGCGCCGCTGTTCGTCTGTAAGCTCGTCTAAACGGATAACTGGAACTACATCTATTTCATCCATCTCCATTGCCGCCAAAAGCCTGCCGTGACCTTCTACAATCTCATTGTCGTGCCATATTGCTATAGGATCATTAAACCCAAATTGGCGAATGCTGTATTTGATTTGCTCCACCTGTTCTGCTGTATGAACCTTTGCATTGTTGGCATACGGTCGCAACTGATCCTTTTTTAAGTATTCAATCTTCAACATATTTTTATCTCCTCAAATTGCAACAATCGTCTTGGTTAAAATTAATGTGCTCTTTCCAATAATTATACGCGACGTCCTCATCTTCGCAAACAGTTATTTGTTCGAAACAATCTTTTAATTCTTCAATATAACCTATTTTTTGCGATAATGGCATGTGCAAATACCCGCCATGCGAGACAGTATACGCGGAATAATCAACATCAAACCACTGTTTGATCCATGAATTCACACGTAAAAATTCAACACACGCCTTTTTTATTCCAAACCCTTTAAGCTCTTGTATGTCAAAGTTGCCGGGAATATACGGTGATAACCTTATTGCGACATCAAACCCGGCATCCTGAAGCCGCCTGATAGCATCCACACGCTGAGACGGCGGACTTGCTTTTTCATAAGTCTTGGCGTACGCATCGTCAAGCGTAGTCGTTGTTATTTGGATATGCGCCAAGCTTTTATCTAAAATATCAAGATACTCGTCATCTGCAATGATTGCCGACTTTGTAACAATAAGATACGGCGCTTTGCGCTTGTTTAACAGCCGTATCGTTTTATATGTCACCCGGTGAAGCTTTTCAACTGGCTGGAAGCAATCAGTCATTCCACCAAGACGAACCACTTCACCTTTATTAAGCTTTTTTATCTCTCTTGAAATTTTAGATATATCACCAATAGAAGGGGACTTTGGATTCCAAAGCCCCCTAAAATCAAGCAAACTCTTTGCATAACAATAACTGCAATCATGCGCACAGTCACACCCATAAGTGTCCAAACGCGTCGGATACTTACACTTTCCGCCCTCATTGCCACCTACAGTTTTTACCTGACTGCCAAAGTCTTTCATTTTTTCTTCGCCGCTCTCTTCTTCGCAAGTCGTGCGTCCATTTCTTTTTGGATTTTTGCAAACTCTGCGCTTCTTTGTTTTTTTGCTGTAGTTGAAATTACACTTTGCCACTGACCGGGCTGGTCAATAAATCTTGCGCGCCCTCTTCGTACATCTTCTGCCTCTGTTAATTTTCTTTTTTTTGCCATATTATTTTCCTCTTTTTTATTTAATTATATCCCTCAAAAACCTCATGCAGTACAATGTGCCCATCGGACGAAACAGAAACACCAGCCAACCGCGTTCGTAATCCACGCCCAAAAATAACCTCGGATTCCTGTGCGTTCTGTCTCGGGGCATACGCATTTGTCCCTTTTGGAACATTAATCCTTCTTTCGAATATGTTGGAACTAAAAGCGTTTAGTGTCCTATTGCCAGAAGTAGAAGTATACGCCTTACTGTAGCTTCCTGCTTTTGCGTTGACAATTGCCTTATTAAATCTTCTTAGCTCGCTTGGAGTCATATTTTTAACATTAGCAAGTGTTTTCATGTCAGCCGCTGAAAATCCAAACGTAGCCTGAATTGCCGCGGAGCTACTAAAACGCGTATAAGATGCATCCGCCTGTGTTGTATGGTTACTAATTAATTTATCCATAGTCCTCACCGTTTGCCTGTCCTGTTTACGTGAAAACATTTGACTTATTGTTTTCCCGTCATTGTTTGGGTTATACAATGTTTCATTGATAAAATATGAATTACATGTTCGAAAATAGCCAACAACATAATCACCACGACCGTTAGGCGCGATTGAAAATGTCCGTCTACCCATTACATCAGCATCATCTGCCGCTGTAACACCAACACTAAACGGAGCCGTGAACTGATCCCATTCTCTTTGTGTTGTCCTTGACACGGTTCTTGCATTATGGTCGACGCCTCCAACAGCGCGAAAGTCTTTTCCCGGCGCGAATGCTTCTGGAAAATCTGTCGTTCCAATTCCCCCTCCAGAACCACCACCTGCACCTATTCCACTGTTTCCTCTCCCCATAAATCAATCATCTCGCAATCGCGGCTTCTTTCCATGACTTTGCCGTATTATTAACTGGCATGCTTGTATTTCGCTTTCCAATACGCCTGTTCTGATCTGAAATAGATAAAGCACCTCGATTCACCATCATAGTATAGGTACCAGAATACCATCCATCAATGCCATGCGATAAAGCATAGAGCGCAATTCCATCTTTATCTCTCCAATGATTTCGACTCGCATAGTTTTTATCGTTTTGCATCATTGATCTAATTGTAGATTCTCGTACAACATTAGCATTTGGATTGATTTTAGCCCTTGCAACCATTGAGTTCCGCATACTTGCACCATAGTCTGTTGAGTCTGTAAAATCAGTCGCAAAATAAATCGCACGTCCATGAGCCGAACCACCGCTACCAGACATTTGCGTATAATCACCATTTCTGATCTGATCTAAAACATCTGCTGAGCTTGGCGGCGGCATAGAACCAGCTTCATAAACTGTTCTGTAAATCTCACGACCGCTTATCGCGTCAAACTGAGATTCAGGAATTACAGTCGGCTTACTTGCCATCCCAAGAGCATATATTACTTTTGTTGTCTCAGACCCGTCTAAATAACTTGGCGTCACATCACAATAGAAGAATCAGCAATAATATCCTGCACAACTTTAAACTTTTGATCGTCATCCATCGCCATAAACTGTTGATAAGTTATTCCAGACGGTGTACTTGGCTTTGTTCCGCCTCCACCACCGCCAGCCTTTAAACCAGAACTCCCTCTTCCCATGTCGCATTACCTCTTTTTTCTTTTTGTTGCCGTCGGCTTTCTTTTTTTCTTTGGCGGCATACCCATCATATCACTAATATCTTTTGTAGCTCGTTTTCTCTGTTCAGGCGTCATTTTGGCAAATGCCTGTTCAAACTTTGTTGCCATGTTGATCCTCCTTTTTATTTAAAATTTTTCTACGTGTTTCGTAATAAGACGGTACTCTAATTATATCGCCGTCTAATCCTTCTATCAATGTACCATAAAATATGATTTTTGTCGGCTTTAATTTTTCAAGCATTGCTTTATACCCAAGCTTAAATAATTCTCCTGCCGCTCCATTCCACTGCCCGTCGTTTGTCACACCCACAGAAGACACAGCCACTACTGAATGTTCAGGAATACCGTCAAAACAATAGGCGAACGACTCCTCATCGCCCCAAACGACATCCGGGATAACGTCAATCCCAAGACTCTGCCAATAAGCCCCACACCACTGACGCCTGTAACAAGACAAAATCTGAAGAGCTCTGGGGAAATCCGTATAAAGTGAAAAATCAGGGCTTATCACGGCTTTAAAACGCCTTAACAAGTCTATGTATTTGTCTGGGTCTCTCCATGCCGCTATAAACTTATAATCGTCATAATAAAAATGGGCTATATATCCAGAAAGATCATCAACCTCTTTATAATCACAGAAACGCAATAGCCTGTCGCCGCAAGTATCTGTTTTCCGCATGACCGGCATACCGTAAAACCCATCAGAAGGAAACTGCATTCGCTCCTGATTTTCAAAAACGTTATGCTGTAAAGAAGACCTTAACCCGCCAAGGCTATAATCTTCTGTGTCGTCGTCGTCATCAGTATCAATATCAAACCCGAACCCGGACATATCTACGTCTAAATCTTCCAGCTCCAAGTTTAAAAGATCAATATCCCAGTCTGATTCCGCCACCCGGTTATCTGCAAGCCGTAGCGCCCTGACTTGGTCATCCGTAAGCTGATCCACGCGCACGCATGGAACAACGCTTAAGCCAAGCTTTTTAGCGGCGAGTAAGCGCCCATGACCGATAACAACAACATTGTTTTTGTCAATTACAAGATTTTGCCTGAACCCAAAGTCCTGAATAGACTTTGCGATCCTGTCGACCTGTTCTTTTGGATGCTTTTTTGCATTTTTTTCATACGGTTTAAGCGCCGTAACATCAATGTACTCAATTTTATAATCCATTATCGTCCAGTGCTCCCTAAGCCGCATGCGCCGCGTTCTGTCTCCCCTAAATGATCCACAAAATCAACTTCTGGCGTAATGATAGGCAGGATAACAATCTGTGATATCTTGTCTCCATCTTCAATCAAAACAGGATTTTTTCCGTGATTATAAAGTTTGACATGAATAGGGCCTGTATAGCCTGCATCAATTACGCCCTCACTTAGCAAGCCGAGCTTGATATTTAAACCGCTCTTGCTTTTCAGCATCCCCACATAACCTTCTGGGATAGCCATGTGCACTCCTGTGTTAATCACAGCGGCCTTCCCCGGATCAATCCTTACGGTTATAGGGCTTCGCAAGTCAAGCCCTGCATCAGCTCTGTAAGCTCTTTCAGGCGCATATGCACCATAATCTAACATCACTTCAATTCGGTTTCCGCCCAAAACTCCATGCCTCCTTCTCTGCATCGTTTGATCCACGCATCCCATTCTTCTTCAGAATACTGGAATGCCCATGCGAGCCCGTACTTTTCAATCATCTTATCACGAGCCTCTGCATATGTGCCATAAAATTTAACATAATGCCCTGCATTTTTCTGACCATATCCAAAGGTGAAATACCACCATTGCTCACGATTCAGGTTCACGCCATGCTTCCTTTAAATCCTGAAAGCGGCTGTCTAATACAAGACAAGCCGCTTCTATCGCTATGCGCATTAGCTCCATGTCAAGCGACGCCAAGTCAATGCAGGTAGCATCATCTCGCTGACCCGCATTCTTCTGTGTTGCCATCCTGATAAGCCGTTTTACAGCATCTTCCAGCTCATCAAGGTTTGCCACTTGATTGCCCTTCCAGAACATCGCCCACATAGTATCTTTTATGCCGTTATCTAACGCCTGCTGGGTTCTGGTTTCTAACATTTTGGCCTCCAATCATAATATAGTTTATTGTGCCACAGGAGTGGCACTTGGTTTCTATAGCAGGCATAGCCCGCATGTCGTTCCACTGCCCCACTGCTTTCCCAAGCTTATGCCCACACTGAGCACACCTGAACCATCTTGCTTCATCAAGCCTTGCTGTTGCCATTCTCGATCACCTCCTTGATATGCTCAGCCTTGCTATTGATGATCTTCGCCGCTGAGAAGTAAATTGCGTTCTTCCCGAACAACTGTCTCCCAAACTCCTGAAGCTTTTCCTCGGAATAGTCATAGGCAATTGCCTTGCCATATCCAAACCGATATTTCCCTCCCGGCACTTTGCTATACCAGTCGAAGCCAATTACTCGAAAGAAAGCCGTATGTGTCAGTGGAAAGCTGATTCTTTTCAGGTCTATCGGCTGGCTTGCGCTCTTAAGCTTAACCACAAGCATATCACAATCGTGATTGTCATAGTAAGTCTGCACGGCATATAGATTAAATCTGTACCCCTGTCGCTCAAGCTCGATAATAGTCCCCAAAAGAGCTTGCCCGGCCTTAATAATTTCATTGCTTTCGTTTCCCGCCGAAGCAGTGATGTCATAATAAACATCCAGAACCTTTGCCTTGATAGGCTTCATGGTCATACTGACCATACAGTTCGGGACGTTCTTGAGCGCTAACGGAACAATCGGGACAAATCCCTGAACGTTATTCCTGAAAGCGAACCGAGTTCCTTCGCCATTCTTAGTCGCCTTGAAGACACCCTGCATAGCATCAACTGTAGGCTGATAGCCATATTTCATCAAATCAAGCGCCTCAGCATAATCTTTGACGCCTTCCCAGTCGTCATATTTTTCAGTGGTTTTGTCCTTAAACCGCTCATCTGTGCGGCTTCTGCGCTGACAGGTTCTCACAACCTCATCGGCGCTGTCGAAGTATTCATAGTGTACCTTGTTTCCAAATGCCTTTGCATCCTTAATTATGCTCATAAAAGACCTCCTTGGGTTCTGCGTTTTTTATTTAATTGTATCCCTTGCCGTTAGGAATGTCAATAGGATTTTTACATCCTATTGACAACCTTCTGGAGCGCCACCTTCCACTTGGAGTCACGGCGAATCCCATTGATGATGATATTAATATCATCTTTCTCCATGCCTTTAGTCAGGCATGTTTCAATGGCCTCATCTTCCGACAGAAGCTGAGCCATCTTTGCAAGTCTACCAATAGCTCTGTAGCTAACGATGACCTGCTGACCCGCTTTCTGAGCGGCTCTTCTAAAGTCCCGGCAGAACTGAGCAAGTTCTGTATCTCCACAGGCTACGCTGTTCTCAATGGCCTCGCTGTAATCAACCTTGATAACCGCGAATCTATCAAGAGAAGCGGCATCCAGCTGATTCCTGCCAACGTACTGATAATCAGCACCAGTACCAACCGTATTGCCCGCCGCAATCACCCTGAAATCCGGATGCGCCTCCACATAGCCAATCGGAGCCGGGAAGTCAAAGTAGCGATTGGCAATCGCCGCGTTCAGGATAACCAGAACTTCCGGGATGCTCGCATCCATCTCGTCCAGCATGAACAGACCGCCCTTTGTGAAAGCCTCGTAGAACTGCGTAGGCTGATAATTGCCCATCGCGTCCGTAAAGCCCGTCAGCTTGTATTCCTGAGTCACGGCATTGGTAAAGTAGAACTTCAGCCCAAGCGCTTCAGCGACCTGCTTGCACAGGACGTTTTTGCCAGACCCGGCAGGGCCTGTCAGGAATACTGGCTCGTCATTGGCGACAAATTTGAGAACCGTCTCAAACTTCTCGTGCTGAATCCCCTGCATGGGAACTTTCTTGCCGTCGACAACGGTCACAATCTTACGCTCGATTGCGCCGTATTCATCAGCGATAAACTGACGAACTTTGTCTTCAACAGTCCCCATGATTTCCGCCTCAATCTTGTCGGACTGAGTTTTGGAAATCAATTGAATCACTGCCTGCTCCAGTATTCCCATGGAATACTGCACCTGCTGGTCAGTGACCTGCTGGGGCTTCTCAGCCTCTTTTTCTTTTTCTTTTTCCTTAATTGCCTCGAAGCAACCGAGAATATCGGTATTGCCATCGTTTTCCTTAACCCATGCGCGAACATGGTTCTTAACATAGGCGACGTCTCCGTCAGCCTTGTCAAGCGCCGCAATTACGGCACTCTGTGTAGCCTCAGTTCCTGCGCGATATGCAGTACCTGCCTGCATATTGAAGAACTTAATCAGCATCATAGCGATTTGCTTTTTATCCATTTTTTTTGACCTCCTTATGGGCTCTAACCTAACGCTTCTTACATGTTATATATTACATTAAGCCGCCGTGTATGTCAATAGTTTTTTATAGTTATTTTTATTTATCGTGATTTATTTGGAATTACAACCAGATCAAACCCCATTGCGTTAAAAATTTTGATTGCGTCTGTAAGCTTAACGCTTTTTGCGTTTGAGTATCTAATCCCGCCTAATTTCGAATAACTCACATTCGACTCTAACGCTACTCTGGTTAGGCTCCTATATTCTTTTTCCACATCAAGCATTTTCATCAGGCAATCAGGCACATTCTTTGACGTATATATGCAGTCATTTTTCCGCAGATCACATTCTGTCAGCATGTTATTTCCTCCACATACGGCAAATTTTTAAGCATGTCAATAAACTGATTCCACTCATCAAGTTTATGTCCTGTCCGCTGTTTAATGATTGTTACAACGTTTTCGTAACTCATCGTGACTGTCCGCCGCTGATTGTAAGAAGACGGCAGTAATTGAATCATCTGCCACCAATCTTCTTTACGTTTATCACGAATATAATCTGCTCTAGCTATGTTAAGAATCGTGATGATATCTTCCAGAGAACTTAAACCCTTTGTTAGATGATCGTGACTAAAATCATCCAACTTAAATTTTTTAGCGGCAATCTTGTGCATGGTAGAGCATGAATTAGCAACCGTCCCGACCTTATATGTGTCAAATTCCTTCCACCAGTACAATGGTGCTATGATGTCCATTGACACGAAAATCTGACGCATGAACTTTCTGTGTTCTGTTCCTGCTTTATATAGTTTTCTCATTAATCCTATATCATTTGGCCCAACCTCTGTTGAAGTATCTACTGGCTTACACTCTCTAATCGTTTTCCAATGATCCGGTACTATATCTTCCTTCGTAAGTTCTCTACCTATTGGTATTCTATATCCTTCATCTATCCAAACTAATCGTGATGTACTATCACTTTTATCCCAACTATTCATAGGATTTCTCATGCCTCTAATCGCATGTTCAAATCCCCAAACATCAATGTTCTCTATCTTGATCATCTTCAACCTCCTCGGCATCATCCTCGATATCATCATCAAAAGGTTCGTTTGACCGAAAGCACCGAGCCAACATACTGGCAAGATTATTAGCCAACGTATTGCTTTCTCTCAGTTCTCTAGCGTCAGCTTCAATGTATGTTTCTGATACTCTGATTTTCATTTGTTATCTTCCTCCATATATGGTTCTGGTAGTGGCATCCATGCAACCACATCATCCATGTCAAAATCAATGCCCATCTCTTGCGTTCTCCAAAAACAGAAAAAGTCTCCCTCCAATTTTGAAATGTTCAATGTCATGATCTGTATCGGATCGACAAAGTCATCTTTCAATTGCACCAAAACGTTTAGATTCAGTTCAGGCAACCTCTCACTGCATGGAATCCACTGCCGTCCTGCATCTTCCAATGTCTTCCGAATAACTTTGTTCCAACGCGGACAACTGTGCCTATCTTGATCATATTCCTTGCAATCCGTGCACCACTCGTCATAACACGGGTCTGGTTGTGCGGATGGCAATTTTCGAATTTCATGCTCTATGTATGTCAGGCAGACACCTTCAAGCGCCTCGTTTAACGATGCATCTTGTAATATCGCCATAATCTTAGCTTTTGCTTCTTTGATTATCGCAAGCACATCATCCCTATCAACTGGATCGCTCATCTTCTTGCCCTTTCATGTCCACAAACTTTGTTTGTGATGGATAAATATTGATTGTGCAATGATGGCAATTCCTAATTGTTACCTGTGCGGGAAATCCATCATACGCCTCAGCAAGCATTTCAACCTGCTCGGTCGCTTCCTCAAAACCATTTGTCTCGCAGTTGATTCTTACGTTACTGTCCATTCTGTCCCCTCCCTACATAAGGCTTCGGCCTTGGCATCCATGCGACAACCTTAAAATCAGGAAATGCATGTTTCATGATCCATTTCCATTTATCATCATACATACAAGCCATATCAGTTACTCGTTCGCCATTAATATCTACCGTAACAAGGACATACTCTGACCTTTTTTCAATCCCCAACTTCTTTAAAGCAAATCCCGCGTCTTTTTCATCAGGCAATCTTTCACTGCATAGAATCCACTGCGGCTCTGGTTTAACGGTCGGTGCATGTTCTATGTCGATAATTGGGATAGCAATATCTCCATTCGGCAGATGATAGTATACGCTTTTCTTCCTTTCCGCCAATAGCGCATCTGCATCAATTAGTCTCATCCTGTTCTCCTCTCATATCCGCACCGCATACATAACAAAAATTAACGATTTTCGCTATGTGCGGATCATATTTTGCTCCACAACAGGCGCAATACCAATCGGGATCGTAGGATATATACTTTTCGGTTTCAATGACTCGCATTTTTTTAATCCACTTTCCCTTCTTCCGCTCTGGCTGTGCAAAATACATTGTTCCCCTCAGTCCAAGCTCGCCTTCGTACCCCACCGTCAAAAATATGCTTTCCGTTGACTCATATATATCATTTGGAACAACAATTGTGATTTCTTTTTCGTCCTCGTCATAACTCCAGTCTGATTCTGAATGCGCAGACGGCAAGTCTCTCAACCGCGCCTCTGCATCCTCAATGTCGATGTGATAGCTGTCGAATGGATCAATGCAATACTTATGGCACTTTTTTAATGCGTCAATCACCGCCTGTCGGCTGATAAGGTCACTCATTCTTCCCGCCTTTCTGCCCGACTGCAAAAATCTCTGTCGGGAACTATGCTTGCGATTCTTCCGTCAAGGCAATCATATCCACGATAAAATCTTCTCTTATCAGCCCTTCCGTAATAGACGCACTCAGAGCAGTGGATGATCTCTGGCTGCGCGGATGGTTTGTATTTATTGCAAGCACAGATATTATCGTTTCCTTTTCCGGTGCCAAAAATCACATCATCAGACTTGCTTGGACAATCTGGATAATTATATTCGCAACTATCGCACAAATGGATCTGATTATCTGGTTGTGCAGATGGCAAGCCATTGATTACGGTTTTGCACTCTTCGGCAATGGTTTCTCCAATACGGTCAAAATTCATTATCCATCCCCATCTCTTAACTAACGCATCAATCGCCGCTTTTCTGGAAATCAAATCTGGATTCGAAACATTTTGTGCTGATTCTGCCATTCGTTCCTCTGTTTCTGGCTGTGCAGACGGCAAAGATCTCAGCACCTCTTCAACTCCATTGATACAATCAAGCGCATCAATCGCCGCCTGACGGCTGATTAAATCACTCATTCTGTTCGCCCTCCTGATACGCTTCTGGCAGTGGCATCCATGCATCTATGTCATCCTTCGGATATACGCGTGAAATTCCTGTCGGTTCAAGAGAATACTTACCAGAGCTATGTAACATGCCGACCATTACCTGTCCATGTCCAGACAACAAAACTCGATGACCCACATCAGGCAAACGTTCACTACACGGAATCCACTGCGGTTTCGGCTGTGCGGATGGCAAATTTGTAATAGCTTCTTTGCAACCGCGAATAGTAAACACTTGACTTGCCGTATCGACAACATCCTCATATGTGTTCAAAGCATCAATCGCCGCCTGTCTTTCGATTAAATCATCCATTAATTGCTCCTCCCATCGTCGATTAAAATTGCAACAACCAAAAGCGCAAGCACTATTCCAGTGGCGATCATCGTAGCACCTGCAAGTGCCAAAACCGAAAAGAGTGTGAAAACCGAGAAGATGCCAAGCTTAAAGCCAACTGCATTAAACACAAAGGCAAACGAAAAATATACTGCAAGCACTTTAAATATTGTTCGCATCATCTTGAGCTTCCTCCTTCCCATCCTCATAGCCGAAGCTATAGCCAATTGACAGCGAGCAAAAAACAGTAATAACCATAAACGCAACTGCAAAGAAAGCCATGATTCATCCTCCATAAAAATCACTTATCTTGTACTGATACCCTGCTCCGTGCTTAGCATAATCTGTTAACTCGATGTACTTATAAAACACGCCATTGCCGTTCCTGCCTTTTTCAGGCAGTTTTTTGCTGACTTCCGCATTGAACTTTTTTGCTGACATTTCATATTCGTTATTGTCTCTCGCCCATCGCGAATACACCCTGAAAAGGTCAGAAGCCATAACCTTTTCTTTTGTGTCGTAATTAATAATAACGCATTGCTCGATAAAACCTGCGAGCGTATCCATCTCTTGCTTATATTCTTTCGTGGCGTCCGTTACCCGTGCAGGTTCCTTAATTCCGTATTTCCGCCATTTAATGCACCCATCAACGGCCCACTTCAGAATCTGAGGAAACTCTTTTCGGAGCTTGAATTTTAGATTCTTGTCAACCTTTTCTTTCGGAATATTAACCTCGAACGGGATCAACTTAATTCGTCTCCAAATACCGAAATCCGTGCCACGAATTACAGGCTTATGATTCGTTGCAATCCAGATCTTAAATTCAGGCATATATTCGAACTCATTGCCGTACAGGAATCTGCACGTGATACGCGTTCCACCTGTCAGTTGTTTAAGCAGTCCCTCGTTCAGGCGCACACCCTCCGTAGGTTCTTCAGAAGTGACAAACCGAGCACCTTTCAGTCTGGCAATATCCGAGCCGCCATCCCCATCGCTCCACTTTTTCATCATGATAGTCTCAGGCTGTGTATTCGAGGCATACCATCCAAGAAGCGTAGATATTGTGTCAAGAAAAGTTGATTTGCCGTTATTTCCCATGCCGTATAGAAAATACGCACACTGTTCTTCTGTGCTTCCAGTCAGCGAATAACCAATGCATCTCTGAATATATTCCTGCAATTGTTTATCATGATTTGTGACATCATCCAAAAACTTGAGCCACAGCGTTGGTAATTCCCCAGACGGATCATATTCAGACAAGCAAATCTTACTCATCATAAAGTTGCTGTCATGAGGTATTAACTCACCATTCCGCAGATTTACGATGCCATTCTGGCAATTAAGATAATCCGTGTAAATATCAAAATCATCGGGGCCCGCGGGTATACCATCCAGATGCTGACACTCTTTAATCATGGCTTCTTTGCCCTTACTGGAAGCTGTACGGCTTGCCCATTTAAGCATATCAGCCTGTGTCTTCTCATCCTGCTCCATATAGGCTTCGCGCTTAATATCCTCGCATATCAGGTCTGCAAGCTTTTTAATCTCACCAGAATCGTCAAGCCGCCACAACTTACCGTCCCACCAGTACCACATCTTTCGATTGTAAGAATATCGGATTATACTTCCAAAACGGTCATAAAGCCTGTGCGCATTCCCAGTATCAGTCATGTCGTAGGTTTTCTTTTTATCTTCCTCAACACCGACCTTACCATCCTTAAATAAGGCAAACGCAAGCTTTGTGTCATCATCGTATTTACGTGGCTCGTACACATCCACACATGAGGCACATGCCTTGCCTATAGTAAGTGCGCCGTATGTCTTACCTGCTCGCTTCTGATCCCATTTCGGTCTCATAAGCCCTGAGCTTCTGAATATCCTGTCCATCTGCTCAGGATTCTTCTGAGTCCAGAAGGCAAGCTGATTACAAAGCGCAAGGTCGGCCTCTGACTGTGAGTTGTAAACTCCCTGCCAATTACCTTGATAAAGCATATTAAACACGTATCCACTCTTGCAGTTCCGCGCTTTGTCAATCACCTCTTGGTCATCCATAGTAACACTTACAAACGGCCTTGTAGATACTGACGGCGACTCGGCAGGAAGATATTTGCTGTGCAGAATCTTTATTGTATCCGAGCAATCAACAACCTCACGATACTTCTCGCTGTACAGATTGCCAGTGCAAATAAAGTACCTGCCAGAATTGTACATCTCAACATTTCCGCGTCGTCTTGCTCCAGATGGAAGCTCACCCTTACAGATTATATGGATGCCATTGCCACTCTTTGAATATTCGGCATAACTCTGCAAGGTCTCGACAAACTCGTCGCAAAAATCAACGTTATCAAGGCAATGATCCAAGTCAACGCCAAAATAACCATTTGCAAACATGAATCCAAGTCCATCAAAATGGAACTGTTCACAAGCCGCCACAGCCTGATCGAAACTTGCCCATGTACTTGCGTCATTCGAGCGAGCATTTCCACCAGTAAACGGATTCTTCGGAATCTTGTCCGAACCTGCCCAACAAACCCATTGCTTAAGCAATTTTAATTCACTCGGAATATTCTCAATCCTCGTCTGCATCTTTTGTCAGCCTTTCAAGTTCACTTTGTGGAATCATCCACATCCGTCCGCCTCTGAGCTTAAAAGCCTTGACTTTGCCAGTCGTTACCCACCAACGAAGCGTTCTGACTTTGATTCCAAGAATTACACTTGCCTTTCTGAGACTGTAATTTTTTTCCATAAGCGACCTCCTTTCGTAACAATTCTATTAAAAATGCAACAAAATGTCAATACAGTTCTTGCATTTCTGCATCCAGTTTTTTGTAAATCACCGTCCGCTTGTGCGCCCATCCGCGATACATTCCAAACGAATCAACAAAGTCTATTACTGTTCCATAAGGCTTGCCGTCAGCCTTACGCCCCACACGCCCCACAGACTGCGCTACAGTCGTTTCGTCTTTTTCTGGCGTGGCAAATACGACATATCTTAAATTCGGAACATCCAAGCCCTCTTTTGCCAGCTGATACGTCGCAAACACGCAATCAAGCTCTCCACTGTTAAGACGCTCCAGAGCATTTTTCCGCTCAGCCTTAGCGGCCTTACTGTTTCCCATAGAAGACAGACAGACGCTTTTTCTTCCAGAAGCCTTGCTCAGCCTGTCGAGATATTCTACTCGATTTCCTAGTACAATCGTAGCGCCGTCAAGGCCGTCAACCGTGCTCCTCACAAATTCAAAACGCTCTTGATTATGGATCAGGTCATCCACAAGTCCCCCATAATTTATTGTCCCGTCTCCCGCAAGTGCCATATCCATGTCTGGCATATATCCAGTTTCGAGCCACTTAATTTTTATTGGGCAAACGTTATCAGCAACCGCTGACTTGCTGACCTCAGCGATTATTCCGCCCAGAAGAGCGAACATGGTCTTATGCAGTCCATCAGCGCGTTTCGGCGTAGCCGTCAGGCCAAACTTATATCGGCATGATAAGTTACTCAGCACTTTATAAAACTGCATAACCCTTGTCGGGCTACCAACTGCTTTATGACACTCATCTACGACTATACAGCCCCAAGTGTCTCGATATTGAGCTAAGTCAAGCTTACACATGGTTTGCACTGTTGCAAAAGTAATTCCAGAGCCAATATTAACCTTACCGCCTGTTATCGTCCCGTAACTTGTGATAGGACAATTTAAAACCGACTTAGCTCGATTTAACGATTGGTTAAGCAGGTCTTGTGTATGTGTCAGCCATAGTGTCTTAACTCCAAGTCTGGATATAATCTCAAGGGCGGTTTGAGTTTTGCCACTTCCACACGGCATTACGATAACTCCATTCTTGCCCTCTAGCGCCCTCTGTATTGCGTTTTCCTGATAAGGATAAGGGCTTATACCTGAATGATATTCAAAAGGCTCTTGGGGCTTTATAGACGCCTTAAAACGCAAATCAGGAAATTCTTTCCTAAGTAGTGCAACGCATCCAAAAGGCAGGATCAGCCTATTGCCGTCTTTTTCATACAAGAGAATCTCGCGAGGCGTATTTCCCGTCCATTTACCGAGTCTTATTTTTTTGTCATAGTCTGGATTGCTGATTGTTAGATTAGCATAACACCAACGCAATATCCTGCTGTCTATGCCATCTATGATTATCTTAGCTCCAACGGTAGCATTCATTGAGTTCCACCTTTTTCTTGACCTTTACGTCCCAATACGGAACAGCGAATATATTGTTATCATGCTTGATAAAAATCATTGGCATTTGATTATTGCATCTCAGCCAGAAGTCAAATGCCATGCGCTGATTTTCTTCTAATCTGCCAATCCTGAATATCTTATCTTCACAGGTCTTGCAGTCTATCGCAAGCGCCTTACCATCACGAACGGCTATGACATCAAATGGCTGAGCTCCACGACGATCAGGTGAAAGAAAGTGCACCCAGTAACCCTTTTCCGCCAGAAGCTTACAAACCTCCTGTTCAAACTCTGTCCCAAGCTTTTTGTTGTTTGCCATAATTCCTCCTGAAAAACTCAGGAGCGGCATAGCCGCCCCTGAAATACTTGTGCTCAAATAAAGTCAGGCAAGTCGTCCATAGCCCCATCAGCCACCCTGATAAAACCATCTTTGTCAACCTCTGACCCATCAGGCTCACGCCATGGCGGCAGTTCTTCCTGCTGTTTGGCACGAATAAAATAATGAATCCGCGCCCTGCCGTCTTCATCATGCTTCACCTGACAGCCGCCGACCTTGCCAATCCAGTTCCGCATGTTAAAATCGCCTTCGGGAATACCCGGGAAAGCATCGAAAAACTGAGTCAACATGCGGTTCGTGATCTCAGGACGATCATCCAGAAATACGATGTAATGATACAAAATCTGTCTGTGTCCAGACACCTCAAACTGCAAGGCAAGCATATCATTACCTTTGGAAGAAATCGCCTTATCAGCAGATTTAACCCGGATACGATACCTCCCCTCAGGAAGCTGTTCAAACTGCCGCTCTGTTCTCTGATATTCCCACGCCATTATTTTGTCCTCCCACAATAAAACATTCTAAGATTGTTACTTGCAATATATTTATCAGACAGCCCTTTTCTTTTCAACATTGTAGAAACTGCGCTTCTAATGTTTCCAGCTTCCTTTGCGTCTTGCGCCTCAATCTGAATACCTTTTCCAATTTTCAACGCAAGAATTTTGTCATAAAGATCACCGTACTTTGCCCTTGGCCTAGCGCCAAGCCTGATGTCGCTCACATCAATATCCTTTATCTGCCATGCCATAACTCTATTCCTCACTTTCTCTCCTGATATTTACTTCCGTACTATCTTCCCCGCATTCAATACAGGTTTCAGCAAACTCCATAGCATCCGCCATGTTGCAAAACACAAACCTCAGGGAAAAACGAACTCTATCCTTCTCCTGTGAAACATGCACTACATAAGAATCATTCATGACCCATTCCTCCCCATTTGTTTGAATTTCACAAAATCCTCAACTTTGCACGCTTTGCGATCATCAATCTGATTTTTGGCAAAAATATCTTGCGTAGCCTCGAGTAAGATTCCGCGTTGGCCTTCTTTATTTATGAAAATCTTGCCTACAACATCACATAGTCCGCAGATATTATCCACAACTTTAAATGATATTTTCGGAATAACTTGCGAATAACTTGAACCATCTTTTTTACAGATTGTGCGTATATCTTCCCATGCCGTCCATATAACATTTACTCCAAGTGACTTCATGTATCGTAGTGAATTAACCAACTTAAATTGCATATACTGATAATCCGATTGTGCTGGCACACCTTTGTTTTTTCCCTGAGCGCCAAGGTCACTCAAAATACACCGCTCTAACTCAGAGATATTGTCTACTGCAATTGTCTTAATGTTATTTTTTTCAATAAACTCAGGTGTGAGCCCATCTTTAAGCATCATGCTCCAACTTGCAAATGTTCCTATAATTCCCTGATCCATGTTCCGACCACGATTTTCAATCGGAGCAATCAGAAGCTTACTCGTATCCTGAACAATCTCGCGTTTCTTTAGCGTTTTTGTGATTGTACGATCCACATCAAGCACGAGCGTATTACCTTCGCTTGCTTCAGCAATCAAGCCGATTGCCGTGCTCTTACCTACGCCGGGAGGGCAATAAAGAAGCGCTACATATGTTGTATCATTTTCTGCTACTTCATCAAAATTCTGAACCTGCATAACTATAACCGTCCCCTTCCTGTTTTGTGAATTCTATGTATTCAGCATCTGGATCATAATGCAGGCAGACACTGGAATACTCGCACTGCCTCCCGTAACACCTGCAATGGCTTGTGTTACGATAAAAGTTGTTAGTGCAATTCATCTCATGCATAATATCCTTGAGGCTTTCGGCAAAGGCCTGTACCTCATCATCAGTACGGCTAACGACGATTAACTTGATCTTATTGTCAGTGTCCTCATCGTACCAGTCAACCATACGCTGATAAAACTCCTGATCCGACTCGTCTTTTTTCTGGCGTATAGTTGGCTTGCGGCAGATGGTGTACCAAACTTCACGAGCTCCAGTCATCAGCATATATGCTAAGACTTGCTCGTCCCACTGTAGATTGTATTCAAACTCCAACGGTGACAGGCTTGTTGTTTTGTGCTCAACAAGCCTCCCATCTTCCGCGATACCGTCCACACGACCTACAACTTCGCCCTCATCAGTATACATACGTACCCATTCCTCAGCGGCTTTTACATGAAACTCTGGATAAATATACTTCCGATAGGCTGTAGCCATAGCGCTTTCTTTTGAGAAGTCATTCTCGAAAGTGCCCGTGTTATAAAGCTGTTCAAGTTTATCATGGTAGGAACTTCCGACCATAAGTGATTCCGCCTTAGATACAGGCTCAAGCCCGTATCTATATTTAAGCTCATAAGCCCTGCGACAGGCCTTGAACAGCTTGATCCTTGAGATGGAGAAACGTTTCAACGTTCACTCCTCCTTTAACGCTTCAAGAAGCTCGTTTAAATCCTTAACAAGCTTATCAAGAGCGGCAGGCGCGTCCTCTTCGTCATCCATTTTTTTTACGCTTTTTGTGCACGCCTTTAGCATGTCTCCCGGCGTTTTAGAAAACAGGATTCCATCTTTTACGGCACAAGTGAAGGCCTTTTTGAATTCCGCCGCGTGCTTATCATCAAGCTCGCAGTAAATGGCGTTAATTCCCATTGCAAGCTCAGCAAAGATAGTTGAAGGGCTACCTTCACCGCGAATCTCGACTTTACCCTCTTCGACAAACAGTTTAATCATTTTTCCTCTCCTTTCAGTACCAGTTCGATTTTGGTTCTTGTCAGCTTACTGGGGCTCTGAAGCCCATTCTCCACGGAGTTAATCGTCTGAAGCGATACTCCGCATCGCCTCGCAAGCTCGCCCTGCGAGATTCTTTCCCGCGCACGATACTCGATCATGCGCTCACAGATGTTATCAGTTGCCATGCTGTTACCACCTCCTTATGATAATGCTTTTATGAACTGAGCCATCTCCTCATCAGAGAGCTCGAATTCCCTTTTGATATACTCAAGTTCCTGTACTGTAAACTCTTCGCACTGCATAACCTGACCTCCTTGGGTTCTGAAAAACAGCTTTTTGTTTTATTCTACCCTAAGCTGTCAGCAATGTCAACAGCTATTTCCAATTTTTGTGAAATTTTTCAAGAGACACTCAGCGCACAACTGCTCTCCCTCAAAATCGTACAGCTCCGTCTCCTCGCCGCATCTATCACAATAATAGTGCGGCACGTTTCTGTTAGGGCAGACACTGCCTAAGCAGTGCCCACCAAACTCGGACTTACATCCGACACACTCGTTCTCATAAATGAGCATCTTCCACCTCCTCAATACTCGCAGATGACCACGTAATGCGATGAACCATCTCCCAGATAAACACGGCCCATTGAGCCGCAAATCCTGAGCACATCCTCATCCGAAAGGCTTGTTGTATTGCCTTCGCCGTCATGGTTAGCGAAAAGCAGATTCCCGACAAGCATTGGATGCCCATCAGGATCAACCGCCGTTACAAGCGGCTTATCCCGAAATAAACCGATATCATCTACAAAGATATCGTAGGCCACCCCGCCAATCTTTCGTTGTGCGATATCAAAGCAATCGCACTCCAGAAGCTTGTAATAATCATCAAGCTTCTCAACTGTGACAAGGGTGAAATCCTTGCCATCAAACACAAGCACACGTACTTTATTCATGAAACCACCTCCTTTACGCATTCGCCAGTCTCGTCAACTGGCGGTTATACTTAACAAGCTTGCGACGGGTAACAGCTTTCTGCTTGTCAGTCAGGAAGCCGTTGCGGATCAGGAATTCCGCGACGCTAGTCAGGAACCGAGCATCTACGCCATTGAAGCCCACACCGTTCTGATGCTTTGTCTCACCAGACTGCTTCTCATCGTTAGTCTGCTCGTTATACAGGCGCTTAAGTGCACCGTACAGAACCTTATCGTTAGTCTGGATAAGGCTCCTGATTTCTTCCTCCGTCCACACTCTCATCTCGCTACATCCTCGCTATACATTCTCACAATGGACTGAATCTGTAAATTTTCAGCCATCATAATATCCGTTCTCTCCTTGTCGCTCTTCGCTGTTTCGAGGAGCTTTGTCGCCGTTTCCATTATGTACTTGATCGCTTTTTCATATTGTTCTCTTGTCATCCCAGACCTCCTTGGGTTCTAACTTCTTCAACTGTCTTTATTGTATCATACGATCGCTCATACGTCAATAACTTTTTATAACTTTTTTCATTTTCTTTTATTTTCTTGAATGTAGTAGTGTAGTAAATGATACATTTTAAGAAACTTCCCTATAAGGGCAAAATATTATAGAAAAGTTTACCAAAATGTAGTAACTGCTACACAAAAAAAAGAAGGCGGCTATTCGGCCACCTTCCGCATTACGGCATTATACAATTTTGGATTAAGCACCGAAAGTGTGGACATCAGTTCGTCCATCACTGCCCACATATCATAAGAATTTCGCTCATAAATTGCCTGTGCAAATTCCGATTCGCCGTCATACGTTACGATATCCTGATACTGTGTCGGCTCAGCCGCAAACGAGTATCTTTCACCCGGCGGCTGTTCTTGCTGTTCCTTAACGTGATCTAATATGGTGTAATACGCCGCAAGCTTTATACATGTATTCGCGTTTGGGTTTCGCTCACCCTGACATTCGGCTATGGCTTCCTGCAGGTCTTTTTCGGTTATCACAGAAAGCCGCCTCCTTTACATCTGCTCCATTTTAGTTACAAGTCGCTGAATCTCGTTTCTGGTACGTTCATCGGGGGCATCCTCCATCAGATCACGCAGGCGGTCTGCAATATCGTCATTCATGGAATAGCCACCCTCACGGCTGTAACGGCCCATGCTATCACGTTTGGCATTCCTGCCACGGGCATAAGAACGTCCACCTCTGGCATAAGAACGACCGTCTCTGCCGCCACGTGCATAAGGTTCGCCGGTCATACTATATTCGCCTTCTTCCATCATTTCATCTGCTTTCAGAAGGTTCTTCTTTGTGTGCGCTAGTGTATCCATATACTGGACTTCAGCCATAGACAGTTTGCCGTCTTTTTCCGCTTTGCGTTCCAGTTCATCGAGTTCATCACAAACATACTCAATCAGCTTATGCATTCCTGTTCCTCCTTTCTTATCTTATGAAATTCTCTTTACGTCTATCGAAGCATTTCTCCGAACAAAAATTGACGGAGTAGGCGTAACAGCCGCATCGTCCTCAGTAGCGTCTACATAAGCGGCGGAAACTGATACACAACACCCACAAGGCACAGTGATAGTCGTGGACGTATTGATATGCCACACATCCTCCGCGGCGGCAGGTGTGATAATCGCTACACTATCAGGGATAGCTACCCCGTTCAGTGTAATAGCGACAGCAAGCGGAGTAAGTACCCCGCTCTCAGGAATAGCAACGTTAGCCTGTACTTCAACGTCATACCTTGCAAACTGATTTGCGCCACCCTTTAAAGTAAGAACTCCGGTTGCGATAGGGATCACGCATCCTTTATTGCACGGAATAGATACAATATTAAACGGAATCGTATTATTTAAAGCAACATTTTGATCCGTACTTGTAAGATACTTTGCCATGGTGTCACCTCACTTAATTTGCGAATCCATTACCGCATCCGCATCCGCATCCACCATTGTTGCAGGTGAAAATGGGTGTTCTTCCATAAACAGGAGTCGTAGGAACCGGGCAAGAATTCAGTCGATTGTACAGTGCATCCACCTCATTGGCAAAGCCCTGAGAAATGAATGCATTCTGTGCAGTCTGAGACGCCGCAAGGTTTGCCATATTAAGCTGAGTGGTAAGCTCCGCAATACGGTCGTTTTTCGCCTCAACCTGCGCTTTAACGCCGTCAAGCTCAAGCTGACAGAGCTTATCAAGGATAGCCTGTGTTCCGCTTGTCTGACTCTGAATGATGTCACGAGTGTTATTGGCGTCTGCGAATCTAGTAGCATTGCCTTCATTCTGAATAATGTTCTGAGTCTGACAGCTTGCGAGTCTGTTTTCACAGCCATTTTGTTATCGTATAGGCTCTTTATCCTATACTTCTTATGGTTTCCCATAAGTTCAGACTATATCTTCGCCCTCTCATAAAGAGTAGGGGTCGGGCACTCGTGTCGGGATTATTGGTAGTCGTCCTCACCCATTAGTCGTTGAGCCGTCCGTGGTACTTTTATCGACATTCCCACGGCTTGGTTGCTGATTGCCATGCATATTGTTCTCAAAATAGCAAGCGATCCCTTTTGTATCGTGTCCTTTTTTGCACCATTCAGCTATGGTGCTAGTAGACACGCCAAATTTTTGACTTGCTTCTTTGATTGAAATATATCTTTTTCCGTCTATGATTACGGGCTTTCGTTTTTGTCCGTTAGTTTTTTCTGCAATAATCGGATTACTCATAGGATTATTGTCTTTCATTCGCTGTCTTTGGTTTTCGGATTTCATCACATTCTTTTCAGAATATTTTTTTCTTAATTCATCTGTCCACCAAGATTTTACTCCGCCTGTTCCGCCTTCGTAAATATTACAGACACATTGTCCTACTTCTTTTTTTAATTCGTGTACTCTTATATATTCATAATCAAAAGCATCTTTTTCGTTCTCGAAATATTTGATTATCCTACTTTCACAATCAAACCTTCTAATCATATCATTAAAAAATCTGTTGTGTTTTCGTACTTTATACCGATTATTGCATCCTTTCCCTACATAGATTATTTCGCCTGTTTTTTTTATAAACCATTCATAGACATAAAACATATTCGCACCTCCATGTTATATTTTATTCTATTATAACATAGATTTAATGCGAAAAACAATATGTTTAGGTTTCCAGCAGTTCACCCGATTGCTAGTGCGGATTACGCCGCACAACTGCCTACTGTGTATTTTGTAAATACAAGACTATCTTTGGCTTTTTTGATAATCTTCTTTAAGCAGTCAGCGAACTGAGAACCAAGCTGATTGAAGCCCTGCATCATTGCAGTCTGCAATCCGAAATTCTGATTCATATTTGCCATCTGTCTGCCGTTAGCGGCAATTTCCGCCTGAGCAAAACCGTTGGAAACACCTGCATTCACACCTGCAAAACCATTGCAAAGCTGAGTGGAGATATCCCCGATGCCGTCCCGAATAGAAGTGATGTTATTGTTCAGCATCTGATCCCGGAAGCCGTCATTCATCTGATTGCTCTGGTTCATCCACGGATAAAGCTCATTGCAACCACCGTAGCCGCCAAAGCCATTACCCCATCCGCCGTTACCGAGCAGAATAAACAAGAGCAGAATCCACCAACTGCCATCGCCGAAGCCATTACCAAAACCACCTCCGCCATTGGTCGGAGATACAAGCATGGTTGTATTCATGCCGTTTTCATCTGTAAGTGCCATTTTCCGCACTCCTTTCATTTTTTTATTTATGTTCACCCCTGCGCGCCCGGAGTTTGCATATTGTTTAACATGGCTTGAAAAGCCTTCGCCTGTTTCACAGCGGCGTCATACTGAGCCTGTGAAATCCTGCCCGAATTTAAAAGCTGTTGCACCTGCTGCTGTGGGTCACCCCGAAAAGAATTTCTGAACTGATTAAACCTCTGAAGCATGTTCATTCCGTACAGCGGATTTATTGCCATTTCTTTCTCCTTTCACAAGTGTAGCCAACTGCCCTCTAAGATCGTCTATTTGCCCCTGTAAGGCCTCAATGTCCTGTTTAGATACCTCCATAGGCTTAGCATCAGAAAACGCATTCTGGGCCATTCCTGAGGCCTCTGAGCGTATCGTATAGTCAAGCACTCTCATAGATGGCATTCCAGAAGCATCTGCCGATTTAAGATAAATTACTTGATTTTCCGAATCCCACAACTGTACCGTGGTGTTTGGTGCTACAAGATAAGACTTTGCTCCTGCCTCGCCCTGTACCCAAATGATGCCGTTTTGCTGTGGCTGAGGTGTTCCCGACATCTGTGTCGGAGACATCTGCTGATATGATGGATAATACGGCTGATAGCCAACTGGAAAATTGTATGCCATTTTACTCATCCTTTCTGTACCAAACATAAACCGGGATCAATTCAAGACTGTTCCACGAGTCATAAAGATCGCCGTCAACGACAGTAGCCACATGACCTCCAAAACCGAGCACAAATGTGCCGTATGGATTATCATCGCAAAAGTCTTCCGCAGTGTAGCAATCAGGACATGTATTCGGAATTGCTCTTCGGTAAAATCCGTTTTGCCTCAGTACCGAACCCCACACGCTGTCACTGCTTGGCATATCGCCCATAGCCATGCCATTGCTTGCCATCATCAGATATGCCGTCTCCCAATCTATCTTTAACGCTTTTGAAATCGCCCTAACGGAACAGTCTCCGACTTTACGCCCAGTTGGATTTGGGTTATAAAAAATAAATGCCATGGAATCACCTCCATGGCATAATTTAAGCAAAAAAGAAGCCCGGTCAGAATGATCTAACCGGGCGCTTTTCGTGCTTTAATTGGTCGTTAAATTCAAGAAGAAGCATCGCCTCTTGAATCGTGACCTGACCTTTGTCCTTCCAGAGAAGGATCATCGGCTTGGCATCTTCACCAAGCCGATTTGAATTTGATACATACTGGACGAATCTACTTACCATTCGTCACCGCCTAATGCATCATCTTCCCATTCGATATTCCAATGACCGTCACTGGTGCAGAACCATTCGCGCCCTGTGGCGTGAATGAATCCAACGCCGTCCTCATAACGGTCGAATGGCATGTGGTCAAGCTCATGGAAAATGATTCCATTTTCCATGTAGCAATCCTCAACTCCATTTACTGTGAAATATACTCCTACGCCGCCCATTGTTTTCTCCTTTCTTACTTGTAACTTGCGATAACTCTTGCGTACTCTGCGTCCAGATGCAGGGCTTTTTCATAACTGATAAAACCACACTCAACACACTGAAGTAGGAAGTTCTTACGCCAATTGGCAGTCATTTCTGCCTTATGTCCTTCTGCGAGAGCATCGGCAACCACCGTGTCGGTGTATTCTGTTCCGCCCTTTACCTCAGAAGCGATCCACTTACGTGCCTGCCACAATTCGTTATTCATTTTTGTCCTCCTTTTTGGGATCGGTGCCTCTTCCTTGTTACTTTTCGGCAAATCTGACGGAGCTTTCGTCTCGCCCTACCCACCTACTGCTTCACTTAGGTTCAGCAGTTACTTTCTTTCTTTAACTGTCTTTATTATATCGTATCGTGCTTAATATGTCAATAGTTTTTTTAAAGTTTTTTGCAAAAAAAAATAAAGCGGCGTTACGCCGCTTATTTTTGCATAACGATATACAGCTTGCTCCAGACGATTCCTGTGTCTACTATCTCAGCTCCACAGCCAGTCCATCGGTTTGCCATCAAGACCCTGAGAACGTCCTCAGAAATAAGTCTCAGGTTAGATATTACGTCAGTATACGGATCACCATCAACCGAGATAACTACATAACCATACCATCAGGAATATCACCAAAGTGTGTTATCCACAAGTGTCTCAGGCGGTTTACCCATCCTTCCGCCGTCTTGACTTTAAGCTCATGCCCCCACATCCTGACGGCTCCGACGCTCAATATATTGTGAGGCTTGTTGCCTTTCCGAAAGCTCGATCTGTTTCCACCCTTCAGAGTTTCGACATATACTGTTCGTCCTCCAACGGTCTTCTCCCATGGAACACTACCTACCTTGAACTTGCCGTCTGTTTTCGACTTCCATCCGCGCAAGAAGCATCTCTGCTCAATAGCCTGTTCCTTTATAGCTGTCTTATATTTAGCATTGAAAAGATCTGTAAGCTCCTTGCGTGTCATCTGATTTGCGTGCTCTGCAAGAAACGCGTCCTGTTCCGCCGTGTACTGATGCTCGATATGCTTTGAGAGTCCGAGGCGCTTAGTGTGGTAATGGAACGCCGTAGTTTTATACGACGTTCCAAAATTGATGTTAACACGTTTCCTCAGGGCCTCGCAGGACATCTCATCAAAATGCTCAATGATGTACTGCTCAATGTCTCTTTCCATCGCCGCACACCAACTCCATGGCATAAGAATGTGTCAGCGATTTGGTCTGAGCCATCAGCTTCTCAGCCCGCAGGATCAGATCGCCATTATTAATCATCTGTTTGGCGATGTTCATAATGAGCATCGACTGTTCATTCTCCTGCTGTCGCTCCTCAGGCGCAAGTCCCTCCTGTAAAGATACTTCAATGCGACTACCCAAGACTTCCTGTAACTCCAATAGCGTCATATTGCCTCCTCCTGTGCTTTCTAAGCGATTTTAGGCGCTCACCAATAGAAATATATAGCCAAGCCCTATGAAGCCCCTTAGCGGAGCTTCACGGAGCTCTAAGCCCTATTCAATGATACCGAGCATTCTCAAGGCATCTTCAAATCCTTTCGCCCTAAGATAAAACTCGCGATTCGATTCACGATCCCGGCAGTCCCGGCTCAGCAAAGCTACCTGCCTGAGCTCGTTAAGCTTATCTCGTACCGCACGAATCTCGCGCTCCGTTAAAATATACTGTCTTGTCATTTCATTACTTCCTCCTGAGATAATACGGGAACCTGAGCATCTGCGGTTCGCCCACCTGCAAGCGCCCCTGAAATGAGTCTCAGCTTTGTCAAGCCACTCGTTTACAAGGCGATCATATTCCGCCTTTTCCGCACGAGCCTGCTCATAAGTGATCAGGTCTTCCGGGCTCAGCGTATCACCAACTTGCCCCGAAAGATTGGCCCAGTGCTCAGCCTGAGCGATACAATATCCATACTCCTGCCAGTCGACCATATCTGGATCGACCCATTTCTTTTTCGGGGACAAAAGCTCGATAGCTTCTTCCATACTTGCCGCCCGGCAAGCTTTATTAAAATTCTTAATCGAATACTCAATACCCTGCGCCTCAAGTTTGCTTCTGAGTTCGTCCTTGTTGATCATGTTACGCCTTCTTTCTGACGGTCTAACCACCTACCGACAGGGCCTGCAAATTATCTATTACCAAAACGTGATACTTTTACGATCTTACCTTTTTCATCTACCTTAATCACTGCTAAACAATGCTCGAATTCTGCAAGGTATGTATCAGCAAATAATCGATGCATTCTGATTAACTTTCCAAAATCGTATTTTGTCATCTTCTCAGCCCTCCCAAGCGATCCTAAACATATCTACATAACTGTTGCGGAATGTGGAAGTCGTGCCATCCATTAGATGAAGCACAAGATATTCATGATAGTCGTCAATACAGGATTCATCGGTTTCTTCTTCGATCTCTCTGGCATCCTCACCGGTTACGATCTCCCAACTTTCAATGGGGTAATCTACCTTGATGCTGTTTTCGAATACTTCGTCATGCGCTTCGTATTTACATTCGCTATAAACCTCAACTTCTACGATCGCCGGTCTTCCAAATGTTCTAAGTTCCTTCATGATCTTTTGTCCTCCTTTTTGGGATCATCTTTTCTTTAACTGTCTTTATTCTATCATCGGTTGTACGTAATGTCAATAAGTTTTTCAAAAAAATTTAAAAAAATATCCCGAGCATCTGCTCAGGATATATGAGAAAATATCTTGTCTTGCGACTTATAAACAACTGTTTTTACGTGTCGAACTGAAAGGTCAAATTCTTCGGCAAGTTTTTCGTATGTGATGCCATCTAATAATCTGCGCTTCAGTAATGCCCGATCCCGTTCATTAAAAATCCATTCATCAATCAGTTTACTGATCTCGCTCCTCGGAAGATTCGGCATCATCCTTTCTTCCTCCAGTTCTTGATTCGTCCAGAGCCCTTACACATGTTACACTGAATATAACCGCTGTTTCCGCCTGTCTTGCGATGACGGCTTTTTGTCTTCTTAACCGTTGTCCGCACTCTCTGTCTTGCCATAATAATCACCTCCAACAAATGTATTGGAGCCGCTTTCGGCTTCCTGCGAAACATCCTGCGTGATGGTCGTATCCTCCATAACCTGCCACTGGCTTTCGTAATACAGCCATGCCCCATTGCTTCCAACGAGAAGACAAACAAGCAGAATGATTAATACCCACAGGCGCTTATTCATGCGTTCCGCACGGGCAAGCTCGCCCTCATACACAATGTATGGCACTGTTAAATTATTGTCGTCCATAATCACACCCCCAGAAGTGCCGACCATGTGTTTTTGCCGCAGATACCGTCTACCTCCAAACCATGCGAATCCTGAAAACTTCTCAAGGCGTAAACACTGTTTTTGCCAATAATACCATCAAGTGAAAGCTCTTCTGCATCATAGCCGCAAAAGTCCAGACCCTTTAAAAGTGTCTGCATAAGCTTTGCATCCGCGCCTGTACTGCCTTCGCGTACCGTGTCAACACTGAACATGTAAACTCCTTTCTTCTGGCACGAATAAAGCGCCATTGCATCCACATAATACTGGCACCACTGATCTCCATTGCCTGCTCCAATGTCTCTCTGAAATTTCGTAAAATTGTTATATCCTGCGTTTGCAGTAAAATCATCCAGAAAATCAGCAGACTTCTTTTCAAGATAACCGCGATATGAAAGCGCTGTTTCTACAAAAATATCAGGCGTGATTCCTGCTCCATCAAAATTCGGCCTGCCAAAGCCATTAATTCGATTTGTTCCACCCTGATACTTATACGAATACTGGTGTCTCGCTACACAGCCGCCGTTTTCGTTATATTCCGAAGAACTTGTATTTCCTTCGACCGTATAAATGATTTTGCTTGCAAAATCCACTTTATACACAATACCCACATGACCTACGCGATTTTTCGCCGTGCTGTAAAAATACACAACGTCTCCCCGCTTCGGTTCGGTATACCATTCACCTGCGTTCACGAAGCACTGCTTACCTGTGGGCGTATATCCAGTCATAACAGACAGTCCAGTCTGATATAACAGAATTTTCGCCCGGTCAATATCTGACATCAATTCATGCTCCTCCTGCGCATATTGCTCGATCCATTGGAAACAGCAAACATGCCTGCTCCAATATCTTCTGTCCCCAACCTGATTATCCGAGCTTTTATCCTTCTGATCTGCCGCGAGAGCCGCCATTATATTGCTCAAGGTAAAATTCCCTGCGCACCGATCAAAAATGCGATTTGCGGCTTTCCTGCCGCCTAAATGACGTATCTCACAGTACATCATTATAGCTTTGACATCCGAAGTGTAGTCGGCCTTACAGTCTTTTATAAACTGTTCCATCAACTCGCGGAAAAGCTTGTCCTGACATTCTCGGCCTGTTTTTGAAGATATCAGATTGATAAGTACGGCCTTTTGTTCCTCGTTCGGTTTCCATCGAACAGCAACCCAGTTCTTTGAAAGCATACTCTCAATAGACGGCTCGCAAGTATCCATACGCTTGAACGCTTCGGGATCAGCGTCACGGATCATTCTTATCAGGCGTTCCGCCTCGTCCCCGTAATTCTGGGCCCATCCCAGAGTTATGGTATGTTCTCCGGGCGAATTCTCGTAAGGATCAGCATATGCAGAATAGTCTTGTTTGCCATATTGCTGACCACCAGACTCCACACCGCCTATTATGTTTGTCAAAACCTTGAAATTATAATCATTCATCTTCTTCCGAGTCCTCAGTATCGACACTGATGATATTTGCATTCATAGAATAAACAGCGGCTTCGATCAATGCACTTATCTGCTCTTCCGTGAGGTCAATCCCATAATCATCAAAAATCCGCTTTGCCATGTTGACAACCTCATCATACTTTGCAGGGCCGTTTCCGCCACCACCAAAAGTCTGCTCTACACAAAGCACAAGATTTTCGATGATCGTAGCCGCAAGCGTGTATTTACTACCCATCAGCTTTGTTCTCAGCCAAGGGATTAAATACCTCGCAATTGCCGCGAAGAGTGCCGCTACTAAAACCCGTACAATGTCAAATAAGATATCGTTCATGTTTCCCTCCTTATGAAAAATCGTGCTTTTCTAAGCGCTTTCTGTAGCCGCTTTTAATGTGCTCAATCGTTGCCGCTGTCTGTCCGTTTTTAAATCCGGGATGTTCCGAACAGTATTTTTCATAGGCGTCACAATCGCTTATGGCCTGATCCCAAGAATCCTTGCTGTGCCGCATCTCGCGCTGAAGCTCTTCTTCAAATCTAAGAATCCGAACGCGGACAGAAACAATGTTCTGCTCTTCAATCTGGTCTTTCAGGGCTTTTGTCTGCCCGCAAATCTCCTCCTGCATTTTTGTTAAATCTGCTCTTATCTGCGCCATTTCTTTCACAAGCGCCTGAAAACGGTCGTTTTTTGCATCGTGCCGTCTAAGCAGGAATTCAACGAACCCCAAAAAACTTCCGCCTAATATAAACCCGAATAATGCTTGCAAATCCAATGGCGCACCTCCTTAATCATCTTTTGATTCATGCAGTACAGCAATTATGATTATCGCCAAAACTGCAAGCCATACCATAGTTAGTTCCATAACAAGCCACCTCATGCTATATATTTATTGAATTTAGAATAAACCTTACGCAACTGTTTTGCAATGGCTGATTTACAGTTTAGTATTCTTGACTCCGAAAAGGCAACGTGCTAAAATACAATTACCCTTTCTTGTAGCAGGTGAATAGCATTCTTTTCCTGTTGGTGGAGGTCATGTCTGCAACCATGGCCTCCACTTTTATTTTCTAAAATTTGCATCACAATGTCAACAAGAATTAGAAAAAAGACAAAATAAACGCGCACAAAAACGCACACCGTGCGTTTAGTGTGCGTTTGTCTTTCTTATGCCGTCCGAAAATGGCAAAAAATCTTGCGGGCAAGGATTTGCACCTTGCATAGACAGCATACTCACTCTCACTGTCCGTTGTCTATCTCTGGGTCTCGGTTTCAAGATTTCACCGCGTCTACCTATTCCGCCACCGCAAGCTTAACACTTAACAAAAGAATGCATAAAAATGCATTGCCATAAAATTGAGTACCGGATGTCCTTTTGCCACGTCCTCTATCATTCTACATGTGTCAACCGCTTTTGTGTACGTTCCGCCCCATACACAAAAACTCAAAAATGACCAAAGTTTACACAGTTCTAAAAATGTTTCCTTCATTTCTCGTTTCCTTAGGCTCAATCAGGAATGCGTTTGTTTTCAAACTTTTTGTATGCATCGAGATACCATTCCTTCTTATCACCGTTAAATGTCACCTCGTAATACATTCCGTCATAAAGTGATGTGGAAATCAGAAATTTCCAGTTCTGAAGAGCCTTGCATTTCCATACTGTATAAAGATCAAACGTGCAAGCATCATCCGATTTATCGAGATGGTCAAATACATACTTTTTAACAATTTCAAGTGCCTTCTGTTCCATACTTTTACCTCCACAGCAAGTGATTTAAAGTTTCCTTTATGTTAGTTATTCGGAACGTAGAAATTATAGAAGTACGACGGATTGTCTAAAACGCATTTTCCTACTTTTTCGCCTATCCTTTTTCCTATACCCGCATACAATGGAGCAGTTGGATGTAATCCCTTTAATCCGTTTTTATATGCGCTTGATTCAAAATACGGGTCGCCTTTTGTTTCAAGATATGGGATGCCGAGATGCGATGACAAAAGCTCAATTCCGCCTGAAATGTAGTTATAGTAATCATTATTCATCCAAAGTGATTTGCAAAGGATAATCCGTGCATACGGAGCATGGCTCTGAATCGCCCTGATGATAGCGCCCATGTTTCCAAGATAAGTCGGTGTTGACGGTTCTGTGTCAATGTCGGCTTCTACGCCAAGCGGAACATTCTGCGTCTTGTCATTTAATCCAAGCGCAATGATGTACAGATATTTCGGCTCATCTGCAAGCAGTGCTGGGAGTCCTTTAGCATCTGTACGGTATGCCGTGGAAGTCAGTCCACCCTTTGCGTATGCGGTGACTTCAGTGCCGTATAATCTGCCCATAACCGCAGGATAACCAATGGCAGGATATTCACCATTTGGCACATAGTCTGGGTCGTAATGCACCGAATCTTCTTTGTTATAAAGATACCCTGCGGTAAAGCTATCTCCACAACACCCTACTGACGGAAATAAGGCGATTGTAGATGTTTCGTAAAACTCCGATTTTGTAACCGCTTCGGAATAGCTTCCGCCAAGCGTTATTTCCGTCCATTCTCCCCATGCACCACTAACACACGCTCTGATGTATGCCCTAGTTCCGTATGCGCTGTATGCGATCTGCATCTTATTCTCTGTATTCAGTTTGGTCGTTTCCACATATGCCGCCCCAAGGTTTGGCGGATAATTTCCAGTAACCCTTGACGGAGAAACATAGTACACGGAGTTATCATTAATTTCGTTTAAGTCTGTGAACGTATAATTAGATGTGTGATTAACGTTTACGGTTTTCAACGCCTTTGTGATGTCACTCCTTGCCGTTCTATCATAAGCCGTATAGTATGGAATATATTCACTTGCCACACCGCCACTTGATGACCCACTAACAAGCATGTATTTCTCTGGATTCTCGTATGCGTTATTCTTGCCATTATCGAGGCTGAGCCTGACATATCCAGTCCATGTAAACGTGTAACCGTTTGGAAAGCTTTCGGGAGGCTGTATGGCTCGATGGTCATACTCTTTATTTGAATCGTACATATAGACTCTCGTTCTTGCAGAACCGCTATACTCAAATGCTCTTACTGTATATGTTCCGTTAACTGGAATAAAATCTGACGCCCAGTAGTTGTTGTTGCTTTCCGGCAATCCAGTTGTTCCGTTAAGGAATGTATTTTCGATAAGAGCATCAGGATTAAAAAGATTTACTCCCGAAGCTGTTCTAACATCGTTTATGTCCTGTGTTAAATCATCCTTTAAATCACCTATCTGAGTACGCACGGCTTCACCTGCAGTACTATATTCTGTGCCGTCTTCACCCACACGAATATCCTCAAGCTCGTCTTCATGAGAGATTATATCCGGGTTATTCACATTATACACAAGCCTGAACAGATAATCCGTATCAGCCGCGGCTGGATTCAGAAGCGCGGAAATAGTTGTCCCCGCCGTGCTGACAGTCAAATTTTCCTTCGACCAATAGCCGCCGTTGCTAGCCACATAATAAGACGCCTCGACCGCCGTTGAGCCTTCCGGGACTGAAAATGTAGCCATAGCCATATAAGTCGGGCTCGGCCCTGTCTGGGCAGAGCTGTGCACAGTCTGCGTTTGCGTTAACGTTTTAAACTTTGTAACAGCAGTCAGCAAGTCTTCTTTAATGTCCGTATTGTAGTTATAGCACTGCTGAATGCCGTCATGAATAGCCGTCCTGACATCTCTGCCAAGCACCGCATTTTTGATTTGCCTCAATGCTTCTGTAATGCTTAACATTTTGCCTCCTTTACGACGTAGTAAGTTTAGCTACCTTCACGCCAAGTGCGTTTATGCCTTTACTCTGTACTGTATTAGCAAGAGCAATTTTATCTGTTAGCGTCTTTCGTCTCGCCCCGAAACTGTAAACGGAATCGCTAAGCTTCGTTAAGTTGATTTCCTGCTTGTTACAGACAAAATTCTCATCAATACCATGGTGCGGGCTGATAACCTCCACATAAGAGCCCACTTTGATTCTTGCCACATTGACGTCCAAGTGGTGCAGATCAACAGCCTTGATTGAGATAGTAGCCGCACCGCTTATGCCTTGCGATAAGACGTCCTGCCCTAATTTTCGCAATGCCGCGACATCTTCTACATCGTCCCAGACTGCCTGTCTTGCAATAAACCCATAACGATTAACGCCCGTCTCATTAACAAGATACCACGATTCCTCTGAATTGCCAATAACTATTCTGCGTCCGGGATAATCGTCTGTACCGTCAAGGCGCTTACCCTGCGGAAGAACTGCCGTGTAGACTTCGCCTGCATTTATGTATTGCTCCAGATCAAGCAGATTCTCTCCAAATACAATTTTTTGAGAGCTCGTAACGCCCGGTGCGCCGTTTAAATATAAAAGCGTCGTTCCATCATTTGCAAGGTCAGTGTGCGCATAACCGCCGTAATCAGCCAGAATTCCACTTAATCTGTCATAACACCCTTCAAAATCTGAAAAGCTGAAATAAGCTTTGTCATAAATTTTTGCCGTCCAGTATGCCCTGTCGGTATATCTTCGCACGCTGAATTTACGGCTTGACATTCTGTTATGGTCATTAATGATGATTTGCGCCATCCCGTAAGGATCAGCATAATTTTTATTATCATCATCAGTATCAAGAGACATCGCCCAACGTCCGCTGATTGTGTCACTTAAAAATGCAAGTGCACCCTCACAGTAAACCTTCTTGCGCTTATAAAAATCCACAGTTGCATTCAGCACACGTCCGTGCCAGATAAGTGTAACATCATCAAAAACCTTAATTGTGGACGTCATAAGCGCAATATTGTTATACATCTCGTTATTAGTCGGCAATGTAAATTCCAGAGAACCCGCACGATTCAGCTCAATTGTCAGTTTCCCGCTAACAATGCCAAAACCCTGATCAGACATTGATGGGCTGTAAATTAAATCATTGTCTTGAAATATCATGTACATTACAGACTCATCTCCCTATAATCCATGTTAACGGTTCCGGTGCCAGTAAAAACAATTGTGTTAGTGCCCTGTTGAGTCGTGCTAGCAGGAAAATAAACTGTCTCACCATTCACAAGCGAATAATTAACCGTTTTTCCGTTCCACCTAGTGATTTTTAGTGTATTGCCACTTGCAATCGTTGCTTTCCATCTGGGGACAACTGCCTTTCCTCCTATCTGTTCAAATTTCAGTGTACCAGTGCCATTGATTTCAATCGCGCTAAAGTCATAGGCGTAGTCAGTCTCGAAATTAAAAGGATCCCACAGGTACGGCTGATTCACTGCTGTCTGGTAATATTTCCATGGGTCGCATTCACCTTTTATTTCCACGTCCCACTTTCCATGCTCAAAATCAGGCGCATTCACCTCAAATCTGCCTATGTAATAAAATCCAATATCATCATCTAGAACAGCCTGAAGCGACACGCCATGTAAAAAATTCATGAGCTTGCTATAAATGCTCGCCCACTTGTCACGCGGCTCAATACACCTGTAACGTGCCCTAAATTCGCGCATCCCATAATGGACATGCCCATCAAGCGCCTCGGTAAAATCAAGCGCGCCGTCCATGCCCGGAACAACTACCTTCTCTGACTGAATTTCAGGCGGAGCGACATAAGCCGCCCCAACCTGATATAATCCAAAATCATTAAGCGTATGTTTAGATACAGTGCCTTTTTTAAACGTTACTCCATAAAGCATTATTTGATACCTCGCTGTCTAAACATGTTCTCTTGTCCCATGCCAGTATCAATGGCAGGAACAAGTTCTCCTGCAAGCACCTCGCCATTAATGTAAATCTGAGCGCCGTTCCTGATCAATTCAATAATCTGTCCAAGCATAGTCATAACGCCAGAACCAGAATACGGAGTGCTACTGCCTGCGCCTCCACCGTTAAGCGTAGGAGCAGAGAAACCGTCCGTAGTCATCGCGGAAAGCCTGTCTACAGAGTCACGAACCTCGTCTGCGTTCTCATCAATACCACCTGCAAGACCGTAGTCGATCATCTTACCAATTTGATCCCGGAAAACCTTTGACGGCGATGCGATTCCTAAGAAGTTCTTAGCGGCATCCAGAGCGCTTTTCGCCGCATTTTTTGCAGATTCCACAATTGTGCTCGCACCAGCTGACAATCCATTTGCAATACCACTGATAATGCCAGAACCGACGCTCCACCAGTCAATATTAGAAATCGCTTCCAAAGCCAAATTACCAATGCTTCTTAGCAAATCTGGTATATGACTCATCAATGAACTGATTCCACTTCCAATTGTGCGCAGAATTGTACTGCCAAGACCAAGCCAATCAATACTTCTGAACAAATTCATTGCAGTTGTTCCAATACCCGATAAAAGGCTTGGTATGGTTTGTCCAAGAGCACTAATGCCATTACCAATAAAATTAATAATGGTTGATCCAACAGCAGACCAGTTGATATTTCTTAAAAAGTTTGCCGCCGTTTCACCAATACTGTGAACAGCATTTGGAATAGCCGCGCCCAAGCTCTGTATGCCATTTTGAATCCAAGTAATTACACTTGCGCCCAGCGACATCCAGTTCATGGCTGTAATTACAGACCATATCGCTTCAATTATTTTCGGGAATTCCGCAATCAATGTCGGTGTTGCATCAAGAATACCGCTAACCAATTTCATGATTAACTCAATACCACCCGCAATTAACTTCGGCGCATTATCGTTAATTAATCCTGCAATATTGGTTACGATTGTAGGCACGGTTTCAAGCAAAATCGGCAATGATTCCATTAATCCATCCACAAGGGACAAGATCATTTCAATGCCAGAATCGACAAGAGTTCCAACATTTTCACGCAATACACCAGAAAATTCCATTAATGCCGTTAGACCTGTTTCAAGTAGCTTTGGAAGATTTTTCTGAATAGTATTTTTGATTGCAGAAATAACAAGCGTAACGGAATTTACCAAAGTATTGTCTTGCATGAATCCGTTAGCAAGCTCAGTTATAAATGAAACACCAGATTCCAAAAATTTAGGCGCCTCATTTGTCAGGAACTGAATTAGATCGACAACTAACGAGCCTGCTTTTATAAGCAGATCAGGCAACGCCGCCCTCAGACCCTCCGCCATCTCCCTGATAAGATCAGCCCCCGCTTTTAACATCGCAGGCGCATTTTCAATCAAAGATTGAGATAAGTAACTTATCATAGATACGGCAGATTCCATTAATTTAGGCGCATTTTCCTTAAGCACGTTTATAATGGTACTGCCAATCTCAACGGCAGATGAAGCCAATAGCGGAATGTTGTTTGTGATTCCAGTTACAAGCGACACAAGAAGCTGTGTGCCAGCACCAACGACCTCTGGCGCAATATTTGCAATCATCGCCACACCTTCTGTTAGGGCCGATGCAAATGAGTCCATAAGGCCCGTTACACCGCCTTTCTTAAACCCATCCG
>OCTX014536201.1_pt1 | contig 48804 bp, 33 predicted proteins | sample 1539691 | NCBI WGS metagenome assembly OCTX01 (sample SAMN02144231, study PRJEB22623) | gut metagenome | biome: sheep rumen | host: Ovis aries | place: New Zealand
TTCAGTGAGTTAACAAAACATCGAGGCCGTTTTTATTCCTATTTTATGTTAAATTATGCAGGTGTGCCATCACTTGCGAAACTTTAGTAAATAATAAAACTCATCGCACGACAAGGGTTTTCTGACGATAAAACATTAATTTTGCACAACAAAAAGAACACCATGGACAAGAAAAAGGTTCTTCTGCTGCTTACATTCATCGTGTTTTCTGCCGTTGCAATAGGGGCGGGCAAGCGCTTCACGCTGGTCATCGACCCTGGCCACGGTGGCCACGATGCAGGGGCGCTGGGTTCGTTCTCGAAAGAGAAAAACATCAATCTGAAAGTAGCGCTCGCCTTCGGCAAGTATGTTGAGAACAATTGTCCTGACGTGCGGGTGATCTACACCCGCAAGACCGACGTGTTCATTCCACTGCACGAGCGGGCCAGCATTGCCAACCGCAACAAGGCCGACCTGTTTGTCTCCGTCCACACCAATGCGCTGCCAGGCGGCAAGGTGGGCCGAGGCATGGAAACCTACACGCTTGGCATGCACCGGGCAGCCGACAACTTCGACGTGGCCAAGCGCGAGAACGAGGTGATTCTGATAGAGAAAGACTACAAACAGCGCTATCAGGGCTTCGACCCCCGCTCGTCAGAAAGCTACATCATGTTCGAGTTCATACAGGACAAGAACATGGCCAACAGCGTGGATATGGCCAAGTTTGTGCAGCAGAGCGTATGCGCAACGGCCGGACGGCCCAACAAAGGAGTGAAGCAGGCGGGATTTCTGGTGTTGCGCGAAACGTCAATGCCCAGCTGTCTCATAGAACTGGGATTCATCACCACGGCCGAAGAAGAACGATTGTTGAACGATGCGAACAAAGTGGACGCCATTGGCAAGGGCATTTACCAAGCGTTCGTCAAATACAAAAAGAAGTACGGCGAGGGACTTGGCGTCCCTTTCGCGGCAACGACCGAGCAGGAGACGAAGGTTCCGTCGGTCGTTCCCGAGGAGTATCGGCAAAGAGTGGAGGAAAAGCAGGAAACGCGAACAAATCAAAGAAAGAACAAAAGAGAAATAGCGTCGGAACAGCAAAGTCCGGAAAATCAGCAGGAAATGCAGGAGCCACAGCAGGCAAAACTGCAGCCAAGTCTGCAGGAAAATCCTCTGGAGGCACAGCAGGCAAGCCAGCCGGACGACCAACTGGTAAATCCGCAGGCAAGGCTAAGAACAAAGGCTGATGTGGCCCAAGCACCGCTCGAGGTCAATCTGTCGATGCCGCCAACGCCCCACCAGCCGGCAACGCTCGTCAGCACAATAGCTCCACTGCCGGACGCCACAGAACAAATGGCTCCGGTGTTCAAGGTGCAAATCATGGCCAGCGACTTCGCATTGAATCGCAACGACAGCCGCTTCAAGGGTGTCATCGACTACGACATGTACGAAGAAAACCGCATGTTCAAATACACCGTCGGCTCCTCAACCGACTACAACGCCATCTACCGCCTGCGCAAAACGCTCCTCGACCGTTTTCCCGAGGCTTTCATCATCGCCTTCCGCAATGGACAGAAGATGGATGTCCGCCAGGCCATTCGAGAGTTCCGGGCCAGCCGACAGACCGGCAAGTAAGGCAATGGGATTGTCCTTACAAGCGGCGAAAGCAAGTACACACTAAAAAAACATAAAAAAACAATTGAACGACATAGATACAGAAAGAACATGAAACATGCCAAAGAAATAAGAATTGCTCTTGTTGCCATTATCGGAGTAGTTTTGCTCTTCTTCGGAATGAATTTCCTGAAGGGCATGAGCCTCTTCTCGACCAACAATCTCTACTACATGACCTTCAAGGACATCAGCGGGCTCTCCTCGTCGAGCCCCATCTACACCAACGGCTACAGGGTGGGAGTGGTGAAAAGCGTCAGCTACGACTACAACAACCCCGGCGCTGACGTGAAGGTGGAGGTGGACATCGACCCCAAGCTTCAGGTGCCCAAGGGCAGCACCGCAGAGATTGTCAGCGACATGCTGGGCAACGTGCGAGTGAACCTCATCATCGACAACGACGGCACGGGAATCATCGCCCCCGGACAAACCATCCCGGGCGAAGTGAACAGTGGCGCACTGGGCAAAGTGAAAGACTTGGTACCCGTCATCGAGAAGATGTTGCCCAAGCTCGACTCCATCCTGGCCAGCGTCAATACGCTCGTGGCCGATCCGGCCATTGCCGGTTCGCTGCACAACATTCAGCACATCACCAACGACCTGACCACCACCACGCGCGAACTGAACACGCTCATGGCAGGTGTAAACAAACAGGTGCCGACACTGATGACAAAAGCAGGTGGAGTGCTTGACAATGCCACCCAACTCACAGGCAACCTGAGCGCCATCGATGTGGCAGGAACCATGGTCAAAGTAGATGCCACACTGGCCAACGTGCAACAACTCACCACTGCGCTGAACAACAACCAGGGCACACTGGGTCTGCTCATGAAAGACCGCCAGCTCTACAACAACCTGAACAAAACCATGCAGTCGGCCGACTCGCTGCTGATTGATTTCAAAGCCCATCCAAAACGCTACATCCACTTCTCAGTTTTCGGCAAGAAAGACAAGTAAATTAAAAATCGTCTAAATAGGGGGCTCATTGCCCCCTACTTTATTTGAATAATGCAAAGTGCTAATATAAGGCACTTTTGAAAGGACGAAATTCACTTGAAGTTCTTGCTTTTTTTGCATGCTGATGTCACACAACCAGCTGAATCTCAATTACTTTTGAAAATGCAAACACCATTTTCCGTTATTCCGCACATTAGCAGCCATAAAACACCATGTTTGAGCGTTTTACGCCTATAGTGATAAAAAATCATAAAAGAAAAGATTTGCCTAATTCGGAAAAGTTTACGAAATTTGCATTCAAATTCAGATAACCTATGCAATCTGTCCGCTAGGCATCAGATCTATTTTCGTATATATTAATTGTACATGAAAGAAAATCCCAATGCGCTCTGGGATTCAAGTCTTCGACTGATTAAGAACAACGTCTCAGAGCAGCAATACAATACATGGTTCAAGCCCATTGCATTCGAGTCCTACGACGAGGACAAGAATACAGTGCTGGTGCGCATTCCAAGTCCGTACATCTACGAGTACTTGGAAGAGAACTATGTCGATTTGCTCAGCAAGGTGCTTTCGCGTACATTCGGCGAAGGAGTCTGTCTGAACTACCGTGTGCTCACCGACAAGGAGCACAATCTCACTCAGGACATCCAAGCTGAACCGGTTGCCAACATCGACGGGCCGCGCCCCACTGAGCGCGCCAACCAGTCGCCCACCGTGCTCGACGCCGCCCAGCCGCAGCAGATTGACTCGCAACTGAATCCTCATCTCACCTTCGCCAACTATATAGAGGGTGACAGCAACAAACTGCCGCGCTCGGTGGGTCTGTCCATTGCCGAACATCCCAACAAGACAACGTTCAACCCGATGTTCATCTACGGGCCTTCGGGTTGCGGAAAGACCCATCTGATCAACGCCATCGGTGTGCGTACCAAGGAACTCTATCCCAGCAAACGTGTGCTCTATGTCAGCGCACGGTTGTTTCAGGTTCAATACACCAATGCTGTGGTTCACAACACCCTGAACGACTTCATCAATTTCTACCAGACCATCGACATGCTCATTGTCGATGACGTGCAGGAATGGATTACCGCCGGGAAGACGCAGGACACTTTCTTCCACATCTTCAACCACCTTTTCCTGAACGGCAAACGCATCATCTTGGCTTGCGACCGTCCGCCTGTCGATTTGCAGGGAATGAACGACCGACTGCTCACCCGCTTCGCCTGTGGACTCATTGCCGAGCTCGAAAAGCCCAATGTGCAGTTGTGCATTGACATTCTGAACAGCAAAATCAAACGCGACGGACTGCGCATTCCAGCCGACGTGGTGCAGTTCATCGCCGAGACCGCCAACGGCAGTGTGCGCGATTTGGAAGGTGTGGTCAATTCGCTCATGGCCTACTCGGTGGTCTATAACTGCAACATCGACATGCGTCTGGCCGAGCGCGTCATCAAGCGCGCCATCAAGGTGGACGACCGTCCGCTCACCGTCGATGACATTCTCGAAACCGTTTGCAACCACTTCAATGTTTCCGCCGCGGCAGTGTCGAGCCGCAGCCGCAAGCACGAGTATGTGGTGGCTCGTCAGGTGTCGATGTATCTGGCTCAGAAATTCACCAAGATGCCCGCCTCGCGCATCGGCAAACTGGTGGGTGGCCGCGACCACAGCACCGTCATCCACAGCTGTTCGCAGGTGGAGCAACGCATCAAAGTGGACCGCCAATTCTCCGACGAGATTGTCAGCATCGAAAACTCTTTCAAGCTGAAGAAATAACGTGTTTTCGCGCCATTCACATCTGCTTTTGCTTTTTGCCCTGTCGGTTGTGTCGCTCTGCAGCATGGCCCAGACGGCAGCCCCCACATACGGATTGTCCTTGCTGCGCGAGGGCGATCTGTTTTTTTGTGTTTCTGCCGCCGACAACAACATCACCCGCGTGACCCATGGACTTCACGGGGCCCGCATCGACCATGTTGGCATTGTCCACCGCAGCGCCGACTCGCTGTTGGTGCTCGAGGCCGTCCACCAGGGTGTAGTGCTCACGCCCATAGACAGTTTCCTCAAACGGCGCGACACGCTCGTCTTCGCCTCGCGCCTGCGCGACACCACCGGAGTGCATCGCTCCGTACAGCGCGCCCTCCGCTATGTGGGCCGTCCCTACGATTTCTTCTTCATGCCCGATGACAGTGCAATGTATTGCAGCGAACTGGTGCAGAAAAGTTACATCGATGCACAGGGACGACAGCTCTTTCCCCCCATCCCCATGTCCTTCCACGACGATTCTGGGCAGATAACTCCCTATTGGCGCGACTACTACGGCCGCCATGGGCTAGCCGTGCCCGAAGGCGCTCCCGGAAGCAATCCCGGGCAGCTCTCGCGCAGTCCTCTCCTGGAGGTTGTCTTCGACTTCCGTCCGCCTCTTGTGGAAGAGTAGTTTCTCCGTACAGATTTCCTTGGTTTTTAACATAAAATGCACCAACATCCGTTCCGTTTTCAGAAACAGGCATTCCATTTTCAACAACAACTCCCAGCATTACGAGATTATCTCCCGACGCTGCGATAATATCTCCCGACAATGAAAAATTATCTCCCGACAATGAGAAATTATCTCCCGACGTTGCATTAAAATTTTCTAGAGAATTTCAGCTTAAAGCACGGCGTTGTTTTTGCCGTGCCGGAATGCATGATGTTTTCTCCGCGCGCCATTTCCTCCAACGGGGCTGCTGATACCATTTTGGTTGAAGTTGACGGCATGGAAAAAAGAAAAACAGCTTTTCTTTTTGCTTTTCACATGTTTATTTGTAACTTTGTCGCCAAAAGAGAAACCAACAGATGGGCAGAATAAGAACATTTGCACTTTTGCTGTTTGCATGGGGCGCCGCCACCATGACAATGGCGCAGGACAGCCAGACGGCCTACAACTTTCTGAGGCTGCCCATGAGTGCGCATGCCGCTGCACTGGGCGGCGACAACATTTCGCTCATCGAGGACGACGCTGCGCTCATGTTCAACAACCCGGCCCTGCTGGGTTCCGTGAGCGACAAGACCATCGGCCTGAACTTCATGACCTACATGCAGGGCGCCGTGGTGGCCGGTGCGTCGTTCAACCGGACCGTAGGCGAACGCGCGTCGTGGGGAGCAACCGCCCAATACGCCGACTACGGGAAAATGAAAGAAACCGACCTGAACAACACCCAGTTGGGTGAGTTCACGGCCAAGGACATTGCCGTGGCAGGACTGTTTTCCTACGAGCTGACCGACAAGCTGGTGGGCGGAATCGCTGCAAAAGTCATCACTTCGTACATCGGGAAATACAACTCGCTGGCCGTGGGCATAGACTTGGGCCTCAACTACTACAACCCCGACCAAGACCTATCCCTCTCCATCGCGGCGCGCAACCTTGGCGGACAGCTCAACGCCTATCACGACGACTACGAGCGCATGCCCATGGACTTGCAGATAGGTGCCACAAAACGGCTCAAGGGAGCCCCCTTCAGACTCTCGGCCTCGCTGGTTGATATGACCCACTACGACTACAAGTTCATCAACCATCTGGCCGTGGGCGTTGACATTCTGCTCTCCCCCACCATCTGGATTGGCGGTGGCTACAACTTCCGCCGCGCCAAGGAAATGACCCTCCGCAACGGCGACGACGAAGAGAGCAGCCACGGGGCTGGACTGTCGCTGGGGGCTGGACTGCAGCTGGAACGCTTCAAGCTGAACCTGGCATTCGCCAAGTATCATGTCTCGTCAAACTCCATTGTCATTAACCTAGCACTAAATATATGAAAAGAATCACAATAGCTATCGACGGCTTTTCCTCCTGCGGGAAGAGCACCATGGCCAAAGACCTGGCCAAGAAAATTGGTTATGTATATGTTGACACGGGGGCCATGTACCGTGCCGTTACTCTGTTTGCATTGCGCAACGGCCTCTTCGACGAACAGGGCGAAGTGATGCTCACCCAGCTGAAGGAACGCATGCAGGACATCAACATCAGTTTCCAATTCAATGCCGAGACAGGACGCCCCGACACCTATCTCAACGGCGAACTGGTGGAGCAGCAGATACGCACCATGGAAGTGTCCGAGCGTGTAAGCCCTGTTGCCGCCATCCCCTTCGTCCGTGAGGCAATGGTGGCACAGCAGCAACGCATGGGCCAAGAGAAAGGCATCGTCATGGACGGACGCGACATCGGCACCACCGTGTTTCCCGATGCCGAACTGAAAGTGTTCGTCACCGCCTCGGCCGAAGTGCGCGCGCAGCGCCGCTACGACGAGCTGAAGGGCAAAGGTATGGAAGCCGACTACGAAGAAATCCTGAAAAACGTTCAGGAGCGCGACTACATGGACTCTCATCGCGAAGTGTCCCCCCTGCGCAAGGCCGACGACGCAATCGAACTGGACAACAGCCACATGACCATTGCCGAACAGAATGCCTGGCTGCTGGAACAATATGAGTTAAGAGTTAGGAGTTAGGAGTTAAGAGAGTTATAATAGAACAGGTACATATATAATAAAAAGAATAGGAGTTAGGAAATCAGCCAGAGATTTGGCAAGTTCCTAACTCCTATTCCTTTCAGCACCTGATTCCAGACACCTAACTCTTGACACGAACAATAAAGTCACGGCATTCTTCCATGAGCCATTTGGGCGTGCTGGTGGCACCACAGATGCCCACTGTCTCTATATCCGAGAGCCAGTCGAGCTGAATTTCCGACGAGCTTTCAATCTGGTAGCTGTTGGGGTTCACACGGCGACACTCGTTGAAGAGCACCTTTCCATTGCTGCTCTTGCGCCCACTGACAAAGAGCACCAAGTCGTGCTTGGCAGCGAAATTGCTGATGTTGGGCATGCGGTTGGCCACTTGTCGGCAGATGGTGTCGAAACTTTTGAATGTGGCCTCCGGGGCAATGTTCTGCTGAATGTAGGCAATGATGCGCTGAAACTCGTCGAGCGACTTGGTGGTCTGCGAATAGAGAAAGATGTCGCGGGTGAAGTCGAGGTTCTTCACATCATCGAATTTCTCCACCACGATGGCATGGTTGTTGGTCTGGCCCACCAGCCCCAACACCTCAGCATGGCCGTTCTTTCCGAAAATGACGATCTGGGCATTGGGGTTGGCATCGAACTGCCGCTTGATGCGCCGCTGCAACTGGAGCACCACAGGGCAGGTGGCATCGATGATTTCTATTTCATTGCTCTCGGCCAACTCGTAAGTGGCAGGCGGTTCGCCGTGCGCCCTGAGCAGCACCTTGGCATGACGGAGTTGGGCCAGCTGGTCGTGGTTGATGGTTACAAGCCCCATGCTGCGAAGCCTTTCGCACTCCATGCCGTTGTGGACGATGTCGCCCAAACAATAGAGAGTGCCGCCCGTGGCCAGTTCTTCTTCAGCCTTCTGAATGGCAGTGGTCACTCCGAAGCAAAATCCGCTGCCGCTGTCTATCTCTACCTTGATCATTCCTCTAAACACACTCTCTACTTGCGCAACGAATCGAAATAAACGTCCAACAGATCGAACGCAGCCGTGAACGAAGTCTTGGCACCCGCCAGCACCGTGTTTTCCGCCTCGCGCAGTTTCTGCTCGATGAGCGGACTGTTGTAGAACGAATTGCGCAACTGTTCGTTGATGGTTTCGTACATCCACCATTTGCTCTGCTCGTTGCGGCGGTATTGGAAGTAGCCGTTGGCCTTCACAAAGTCGATGTACTCGTAAATCATGTCCCAAATCTCCTTGACACCTGTGCCATAGAAGCCACTGTAGCAGAGCACCTTGGGCAACCATCCGCTTTCGGGCTTGGGGAAGAAGTGCAGCGCGTTGCGGAAGTTGGTGGCAGCCATGTGACACTTGTCAACGTTCGACCCGTCGCACTTGTTGATGACGATACCGTCGCTGATTTCCATGATGCCGCGCTTGATGCCTTGCAGTTCGTCGCCTGTGCCTGCCAGCTGGATAAGGAGGAAGAAATCCACCATCGAGTGGCAGGCGGTTTCGCTCTGCCCCACTCCCACCGTCTCGACAAACACCTTGTCGAAACCTGCCGCCTCGCAGAGAATGATGCTCTCGCGCGTCTTGCGGGCAACACCGCCGAGCGAACCTGCCGTCGGACTGGGCCGGATGAAGGCATCGAGCCGCTGTGAGAGCTTCTCCATGCGTGTCTTGTCGCCCAGAATGCTGCCCTTGGAGCGTTCCGAGCTGGGGTCGATGGCGAGTACGGCCAGTTTGCCGCCATGTTTGTCGAGCACATGGATGCCGAACTCGTCGATGGAGGTGCTCTTGCCTGCACCGGGCACGCCACTGATGCCCACGCGGATGGAATTGCCACTATAGGGCAGGCACTTCTCTATCACCTCTTGAGCCTTGGCCTGATGCTGTGGGTTGACACTCTCCACCAAGGTCACCGCACGGCTCAGGATGGTGATGTCGCCCTTGACGATGCCCTCCACCATCTCTGCAGCCGACAGTTCGCGTTGGCGAAAGCGGCTGCGCTTCAGGTAGGGGTTGATGATGGGCGGCTGCTCTATGCCGGCATTGACGGTCAGGCCCTGATATTCTTCATTGTTTTCCGGATGTTCCATAAGTATTTAGATTTATAGCCTATTTTCTTCGGGAAGATTCACATTCCTATTTCACATTCAACGTGATGACAGCCTTGGCATTGTCCGGGTCGTTGGTAATCATGAGGATACGCGGCTGTGTGCGCACGTTTCTCAACTCCTTGGCCCGTGTGGTGATTTTCATCTTCACCTCTTCGCCCGGAGCGAGCTGGCTCTTGGGAAGGACAAGTTCGATGCCGCTGGTAAACACCTGCACCGACTGCACCTCGAGCATGCTCTTTCCTACGTTCTGCACCATGATGACATCCTGCTTCTTCGACTTGCCCTCGAAATCGATGTCGAGTTTGTAGGAGGAAAGCTTCAGCACCGGCGCGTTGGCGCGCTGAAAGTCGGTGAGTGTGCTGAAGCCTGGCAACAGCACTGCCGACACTTCTATTTCCTTCTCCTGGCTCACCTTGTCGCCGGGGAACATGCCCAAGTAGATGGAAGTCTGGGTCAGTCCGAAGTTGCGCAGTTTCTTCGAAAGCAGCGTGACGGTGGCCTCGCCCGCATGTCCTGGGGCGATGCGCGTTGGCGACACGTATGCCTTCAGATAGTCGGGCAGGTGCATCAGCACCGGAGCAATGGTGGCTGTCGAGTTGTTCTGAATGTGGATTTTCTGCACGGGCATGTCACCGCTGCTGACATCGTCAAACTCGATGTTGTTGATGTCAATGCGCACATCGCCGATGCTATAGGGATATTCACCCGAGAAATCGACGATTTTCTCCACCACTACGCCCTTGAGTCCCAAGAGCATGGGTTTGTCAGAGGCGTTGCTGTAGATGCCTATCTGTTTGTTGAAATGCCCCAGCTGGCGGGCGTCGTAGGTGGCCGACACGGTGAAGCTGGCATCGGGGGCTATGGGGTCGCGGGGAAACGAGACGGTAGTGCATCCGCAACTGGTTTTCACGTCGTTGATGAGCAGTTGGGAACCGCCGTCGTTGCGCAACTCATAGCTGACGGTCACGGGGTGCTCGTACATCACTTTTCCACAATCGATAACGTCGCGCTCGGCAACGATTTTCTGTGCCGTTGCGGGGAGAGCCGCAAGGGCCAGGAGAGAGAGAAATATTGTCTTTTTGTCCATAATTCGTTTTTAGGGTTCAACATCTAATGTCAGCGAAGCGTCACGCGCCGTATATTCAGGCGAGTAGGCACACTGGACGGTGCAAACGCCCGTTTCGTACTTACCAGCGCGATCGACATAGTATTCGGTTTCCACCACGTGCTCGCCTTTGTGCAGACAGTCGAAATAATAGTTGGTGGAATAGTCCTTTGGCGAGCAATAGTAGCCCCAATGGTAGCCGCTGAGCTGATTGACAGGTTCCAGACAGGCCGCCCGTTTGTCGAGCACCTGCACGAAGTCGTAGTCGCGGTCGGCCTTGATGGTGATGCGCATTTTCAGTTTGTCGCCCACCTTCAAGTTGATGTCAGCAGGCTCTGCGCCAATGTTCTTTCGCTGCGTTTCGGTGAGGATGCTCTGTCCGTTCACAGCCACGATTTCGCGTTTCACCGTCATGCCCGACGCTGAGCTGGCCACACGGCTGGTGCGTTGTTTGAACTGTGCGTAGAGCGCACCCCACGAGATGCCCGGAGCGGTTTTCTTGACAGTGAAACTATTCATGTTGCTGCCCGTCACCGAAGTCTTCACATAGCCAAGTCCAGCAGTGCCCTTTGGCATCTCGAGCGGTTTCCCGTTGAGCGAGAGCACAGCCGGCGCCTCCTCATTGAGAATGGACGTGCGCCCGTTGAGGAAGGCATAGACGGCATTGACACTGTTGATGGGGGTGTCCCAAGCTTGTGTGCGCTTCGACTGCAGCAGCCAGCGCTGCATCTCGTAGATGGTCTTCACATCGTCGGGCTCTATCTGCTGAAGAGCCTCGATGACGGCCACCTGAGTGGGTATGCGATAGTCGAACCAGCTGTAGCCCGCCTTGTGCGTGTCGTAGTATCGGCCCTTCTCTTCGTCATAGACCGAGTACTGGCGCATGCTTTCCAGATAGAGTTTGGCCTTGTCCACATTGTTGTGCTTGGCAAAGACGACGGCGGCCACCGCTTTTCCATAAATGGAGTAAGCGGCTGTTTGTTTCTCCATTTTTGTCAGGAAGAAGTCGCGGGCTTCCTTGGTCTGTTCGTCGAGTTTGTGACCGCTCAGCCCCACAATGTAGAGGTAGCGGATGATATTCTCAGAGGGGCGGAGGTCGGTCTTGTTCTTCTTGTCGTATTCCTTCACGTCCTTCATCTCCTTCACAGCCTTGGCATCAAGGTAGCCATAAGCCTTTTCGAGCATGGCGTTGGTGCGGTCTTGCACACCCGTCATCACTTGCAGGCGCACCAGCATTTCAGCCACGGCCAGCGTCATGTAGTAGCTGCCCGGCATGTCGGGCCACCATCCCCATGAGCCGTCGTCTTTCTGCAGTTTGCCCAACTGGTCCAGATTGATGTTGATCTTGCCCTCAAGCATGTCGCTGTCAAAGAAGTTGATGAGTTGCTGCTTTTGGTCAGCTTCGCGCTTGGCATCCATCACCCAAGGCGTCTCGTCTATGAGAATGTTCTTGAGCTCCTGGTTTTTGTTCAGGCTGCTCATGAGCGAGGTCTCGCCAGTCTTCTCCAGCCCCCACAGTCTGACGGTTTCCTGCATAGCGGGCGACTGTTTCAGGATGTAGGCGCCCAGGCTGTTGGCATAGAGAGCCGATGCCTGACTGATGGCATTCTCGTCGGCGACAGCACCCACAGAAGGCAGGGCTTGCACCATGAGCCAAGCCGGATTGTTGGTATATTCAACGGTGAGTTTGTTCGACTTGTCGTTCACGGCAAAGAGTTTCTTCAGATTGACGCTCACCGTGCCAGGATTGTTCTGTGTGAAGGGATAGGTGTTGGTCACCATCTCGTAGTTGGGCAACACGGGCAGATAGTGCTGTTCGCCGTCACTGAATCCTTTGCCCGAGGCAACGATGCGGCACACGTAGAGAGTGGCATCGCCCGAGGGCAGATAGCTGAATGCCACTGGCACCGTGCTGCCGGCCTCGGCCTTGAACTGTTTCACCTGCGAGAACACCACGCGGTTGGTCTCGGGGTCGATGAGTTCGAGCCGTGCCTGCCCCGATGCAGTGCGCTCGCTGGTGTTCATCATCCGCGCCACAATCTGTGCCTCGTCACCGATGCGTACGAAGCGCGGAATGTTGGGCTGCACCATGACGGCTTTCTTGGCCACGGCCTCGCCCTCAAGGAGTCCGTGTTTCATTTGTTGGTCGTGAGCCATTCCAATGAACCGCCAGGTGGTGACACTCTCGGGCAGCGTGAACTTCATGGCCACGTTGCCCTCCTCGTCGGCCACGAGCGAGGAGAAGAAGGCAGCCGTTTCGTTCAGGTTCTCACGCACTTGGTCGCCCTTCTTGCCTGCTGAAGTCTGTTTCCGCTCGCCACTGTCCATTTCAACATTTTCCTTCTGAAGGACCACATCGGCCACGACGCTCTCTTCAACGGCCATCGCCAACGGAGCATTCGCTCCCAAGGCAGCCGACCTCATGAGAACGCGTCCGCGGCCCGCGCTTTTCGATCGTGCATTGTCACTAAAGCGGATATTCTCTATTTCCCACACGCTCAGCGTGAGCAGATTCTCGTCGAACCGACTGCGCTCAAAGGGGAAGCCCTCCATCAACTTGTATTCTGCACTCTCTCGAGCCCTGACGTTTCCGAAGCTGGTGGCATCCCACCGGGCATAAGGCAGGTTCTGCGTCAGTCTGAGCCCCGAGGTCCAGTTGTTTTCCATTATTTGGTCGAGCGATTTGTCGTAGAGCGTAGCGATGAGATGCGCCTTGGCCGGTCTGCCGTCGGCATGGGCGATATGGGCCGTCCACTCCTCAGTCTGCCCTGGAGTGAGCCTGTCGCGGAACGTTTTCCACGTCACCACCAGCTGTTTGTCGGGCAAGGCACACTCAATGCAGGTGGTGTGGGTGTAAAGCACACTGTTTTTCACCCACGCATAGGTCAGCCGCAGCCCGCTGCCATACTCCTCCCTGTAGGTGAACTGCCGGGTGCAGATGGCATTGCTCTGGTCGATGACTCCACTCTCGAGCAGTTTGTCCTCTGCCATGATGGAGTAGAAGATGTGAGTGTCAACATCGCTGCCGCCCACCTGCACCGTGACCGGCGAGCCGTCGGCGGAGAAACTCTCGGCTGTGGTGTAGAACCAGTCGTGAGTTTCCACGCACGGCTGCTTGTCGTTCAGGCTGAAAAGCACGATGTCGTGCTCCAGCGTGTCGCCTTCGCAGATGGCCACCAGATGGTGCTTGCCCGACATGCGCTGCCGCTCGTCGAGAGCCAGTGTGACAGGTTTGTTGGTCGCTGCTTGCCCCATGTCCTTTCCGTCGAAAGTATAGTTCACGACACCGTCTATCTCTATGCCCGAACCGTTTTTCAGGGTGAACACGACGGGTGGCAATTTCTCGGTTTCGCTCTTGTCGGGCAGATTGCAGCTGAACAGCGTGGGACGCGTTCCGATGGGCAGTGCGAGACTGTTCTCATGGGTTTCTCCCGCCAGGTCGGTCACCTTGGCCTCCGCCACGATGTTGTAGAAGGCGCTACGTTTGTAGCGGATGTCGTCTTCGGGCACGAGCATGGGCATTACCACCTCAAACTGTCCGTTGGCATCGGTCACGGCCTCGCCCGTCTTGAGCGAAGTACCTCCTCCGCTGCGCCACCACCAGGCATAGCTGCGCTTCACTTCGTAGCTCACCTTTGCCCCCTGCACGGGCACACCGGCATAGCTGCGAGCCGTGCCCTTTACGATGATGGTGTCGCCAGGCTGGTATTTTTCGTTCACCTTGGGAAACTCCACGAGGAATGTTGGCCGCTTGTACTCCTCCACCTGAATGAAGGCATAGGCACGGCGCCCCATCATGGTCTCCACTTTGTAGGTACCATTTAGCCCCCTTTCGGGCAGCTGGAATTCGGTGCTTGCCACGCCAAACTCGTTGGTGGCGACACTGTTGGAGGCCACTCTCTCGCCGTTGGCGTCAATGAGGCTGATGGACACTTTCCTCCCCTTCTCCAAAGTCTGTGGGTCGATGCCCTTGTTGTTTATATATCCGATGGCCGACACATAGACCGTCTGCCCCGGCCGATAAATCTTGCGGTCGGTATAGATCTCCATGTGAAGAAGGTTGTCAGGTTCGCCCGTGTAGTAGTAGTTATGGCTCAGCGAGGCCAGCGGATAGAACTTGTCGCCATCGGTGAACGGAATGATGCGGTCGGGCAGTTCGTCGCTCTTGGCGTAGGAATACAGGGTTTCGCCAAGTTCGTTCACTTGGAGCGTCTCTTCGCGGGCAGGCCGCTTGTAGCGTTCAAAGAAGTAGAACCTCATCTTGGCGTTGGCAATGGGCTGTCCCGTGGTGGCGCTCACCACAGCGTAGCGCAACTGCTTGCCGGGCTGCTCCTGGCAAACCACCATCATGTCGCTCACGTGTACAAACTCGCGCACTGGAGCAATCTTCTTGTTGTCGGTGATCACCTCCACCAAATAGACACCAGGTTCGCGCGCCCTCAGCGCCACCGTGTCGTCGTGTTCGGCGTAGGGGGCAAAGCCCGGGTATCGGCGTGAGATGGTTTCCTGTGTGCCCTTCACTATGAGTTTCCTCACGGCCTTCATGGCTTTCTCGTCGCGCATGGAAAAACTGCTGTTATCCACTCGGTTCCAGTTGAGCCGCGCAATGTTGATGGTCACGTTGTCCACATTGCGGATGTCTTCCAGCCGGATGTTGCGTTCCGTTCCCGGCCGCCACAACAGGTTGCCCATATCGACGGCCACCTGCGGCTGGGTGAGTTCCTTCAGCGCGTTGCGCAGTTCGTTCATGCCGTGCCATGCGCCCCAACGGCCCAATGCATAGTTCAGGTAGTTGTAGAGATCCTTGTCATCCACATCGCAGTGCTCCATGTGGTGGTAGCGTTTCACGGCCACGTCGCCCGCCATCTGCAAGTCGCCGTAGCGGTCGATGAGCGAGTCCAGCTTGGCGGCATACTCCGACTTGTTGATGTCGCTGGCATAGTAATACTTGTATTTGTCCGCCAGCAGTTGCAGGGCAGTGGCCAGCGCTGCGCGCCGATTGCCGTGCTGGTCGTAGTAGTCATGGAGCAACGCCAAACGGTCGGCCTCGTAGCCCACCACGCTCAGCAGGTCGTTGTTGAACACCGCCGCGTCGCGCCCCTTCACCACCACCGGCTCGAAAGCCGGAGCCTGCTCGGCCGCCAGCAGGTCGGGCTGTGCCAGCGATGCGTCGAAATATTTCTCCGCGAGGCCCGGGTTGTCCTTCGACAGCCGATAGCTGTCCTTGTACAGCCGGCCCAGCACCGAGGCATACACCATGCTCAGCACGGGGTTGTCGCCCTGAGCCTGTCTGTATTCGTCCTCCAAGGCCCCGATGGCACTCTTCAGCGAGTCGTCAGACAGCAGCACACTCGTTTGCGCCTTCAGCAAGTGCGCTTTCAGCAGATGGCCGTAAGCCTTCTGGGTTTTGGCCTCTGCCACTATCTTGTCCAGTATTTTCAGTTCGGTCTTGGGCAGGTCGTTTTTCGTGGCCTCCTCCAGTTCCCTCCACAGTTTCTGCAGCGAGTCGCCTCTCATGCCGAGGGGCCACAACGCAGCCAAAGTAAGCATTGCCAGCATCATCTTTTTCATTGTCTTCATTTTTAATATAGCCCTCCGCGTTCCGATTCTCGGAAGCAAGCGGAAGTTAACGCGAGTTAGCCGACATTTGTATCCATTAGAAGGGCATTATCCGTCAACTCCACGAGCCTGAGACCCGTTAACATCCGACAGCTCCCACAGACTCCCGAAAATTCTCGTAGAGAGCATTCGTTTTGTGGCAAAGATAATGAAAATATCCCGTAGCGCAAAAAATTTTGAAGATTAAGTGCAAATATAAAGACTTATTAATGATTCGAAAAGAAAAAAGTTTGCTATCTTTGCACGGAGATAGAAGACAAGAGTTAGGAGCTATCAACATTAAACTGTAAACCATACAAAGCCCAATCCCAATGATCAAAGACCGACCCAATCCCCACATGGCCACGCGCCGCACCATACGCCGTTACTCCGCCACCGAAGTGAGCCACCAGCTGCTCGACCGTCTGCTCAGCGATGCCCTGCGCACTCAAACCATGGGCAACCTGCAGCTCTACAGCGTCGTGGTGACCCGTTCGCCCGAGATGAAAGCCCGCCTCGCACCCGCTCACTTCAATCAGCCCATGGTGACTCAGGCGCCCGTGGTGCTCACCTTCTGTGCCGACTTCCGTCGCACCACCCGTTGGTGCCAACAGCGCCAGGCCCACCCTGGCTACGACAACTTCCTCTCGTTCGTCAACGCCGCCACCGACGCACTGCTATACTGCCAGACCTTCTGCGACCTGGCCGAAGCCGAGGGCCTCGGCCTCTGCTTCCTCGGCACCACCCTCTATTCGCCCCAACCCATCATCGACGCCCTCAAGCTGCCCCAGCTCGTCATGCCCGTGGCAACCATCACCCTGGGGTGGCCCGACGAACAGCCACCGCTCACCGACCGTCTGCCCCTCGAGGCAATCGTCCACCACGAAACTTACAACGATTACACCCCTGACGCCATCGACACCCTCTACGCCGAGAAGGAGCAGCGCCCCGACAACCGCCATTTCGTCAGCGTCAACCACAAACAGACCCTTGCACAGGTGTTCACCGACTGCCGCTACACCCGAGCCGACAACGAATCCGCCTCCGCCCGACTGCTCGAGGCCCTCAGAAAACAAGGATTCATGTAAGGGGAGGGAGTTTTGAGTTTTGAGTTAGGAGTTAAGAGTTAGGAGTTAGGAGCTAGGAGTTAGGAGTTAAGAGTTTAGGACGATTAACCGATTTACCGATTAACTTTGTAAAAAAAGATCCCCCTCCAGCTCCCCATCGAAGGGGAGACTGAGAGGGGGATTGAAGTCTTGCCAGCACTTTTAGGGTTGGTGCGGTGCTGCTGTTTTTAGCAGGTGGCTGGCCAGGGTTTGAGTGTTTTGAAGAAGTCGTTGCCCTTGTCGTCAACGAGGATGAAGGCGGGGAAGTCTTCAACGTCAATCTTCCAGATGGCTTCCATGCCAAGCTCAGGATATTCCACGCACTCGATGCTCTTAATGCTCGACTGGCTGAGCACGGCTGCCACGCCGCCGATGCTGCCGAGATAGAAACCACCGTGTTTCTTGCAGGCATCGGTCACCACCTGCGAGCGGTTGCCTTTGGCAATCATGACGAGCGAGCCGCCATGATCCTGGAACTCATCTACGTAGGGATCCATACGGTTGGCCGTGGTGGGACCCATTGAGCCACAAGGATAGCCTTCGGGAGTCTTGGCGGGTCCGGCATAGAGCACGGGGTAGTCCTTGAAGTACTGTGGCAGGTCTTCGCCAGCGTCCAGACGAGCCTTCAGTTTGGCGTGGGCAATGTCGCGGGCGACAATAATGGTGCCCTTCAGATTGACACGTGTGCTCACAGGATACTTGGTCAGTTCGGCGCGCACGGCATCGATGCCCTGGTTAAGGTCGATGACTATTTGGTTGGTACCTTCGCCAGCCTTGGCGTATTCTGCAGGAATGAGTTCGGTGGGGTTGGCGTCCATCTTCTCCAACCAAACGCCATCGCGATTGATCTTGGCCTTGATGTTGCGGTCGGCCGAGCAGCTCACGCCCATACCGATTGGGCAGCTGGCGCCGTGGCGGGGCAGACGGACGACACGAATGTCGTGGGCCATGTATTTGCCGCCAAACTGTGCGCCGAGGCCAATCTTGTGGGCTTCGAGCAGCAGTTTCTGCTCGAGGTCGATGTCGCGGAAGGCGCGGCCTGTCTCGTCGCCAGTGGTGGGCAGCGAGTCGTAGTACTTGATGGAGGCGAGCTTGACGGTGAGCAGGTTCTTCTCAGCCGAGGTGCCGCCAATGACGAACGCGATGTGGTAGGGCGGGCAGGCTGCCGTACCCAGGCTCTTCATCTTCTCGACGAGGAACGGGATGAGCGTGCCTTCGTTTTGAATGGTGGCCTTGGTCATGGGGTAGAAGTAGGTCTTGTTGGCCGAGCCGCCACCCTTGGCCACCATCACGAAGCGGTATTCGGCACCCTCGGTGGCCTCGATGTCAATCTGCGCAGGCAGGTTGCAACGGGTGTTCACCTCGTCGTACATAGTGAGCGGGGCGTTCTGCGAATAGCGCAGGTTGTCCTGAGTGAAGGTGTTATAGACACCGCGCGAGAGAGCCTCCTCGTCCTCGAAGCCAGTCCACACCTGCTGGCCTTTCTCGCCGTGGATGATGGCCGTACCGGTGTCCTGACAGAAGGGCAGGATGCCCTTGCAGGCCACTTCGGCATTGCGCAGGAACTGCAGCGCCACGTATTTGTCGTTCTCCGAGGCCTCGGGGTCGGTGAGCACCTGAGCCACCTGCTCGTTGTGTTCGCGGCGCAGCATGAACTCCACGTCGTGGAAAGCCTCCTGGGCCAACAGCGTGAGTGCCTCGGGCGACACTTTAACAATTTCTTTTCCTTCAAATTCGCTAACGGTCACGCCATCCTTAGTCAGCAGGCGGTACTCGGTCTTGTCCTCGCCCAGCTGAAACATGGGGGCGTACTTAAATTCGGGTGTTTTTGCCATAGTGTTTGTTGTATTTTGGGTTAAAGAATCAGTATCCAAAGACTTCCTCGAGTGTGAGACGCTTGATGGGGCCAATCTTCTCGAGCGACTTCATGTCGAGTTCCTTCTCGTCGCCCAGAATCATGTAGCGATAGTTCTTGTTGGCCATGTTCTGCTTCTCGAAGTTCACGATGTCTGCCAGCTTGAGGTTGGGCAGTTGCTCGTAAATCTTTTGGTTCAGGTCGTAGTCCATTCCGCGGCGCTTGGCCATGAGATAAGCATTGATGACACCGAACTTGGTGGTGCGCTGGCTGGCCAACTGTTTCATCACGCCTTCCTTGGCAATGTTGAAGGCAGCCTCGCTCTGCGGCATATTGTCAAGAATCTCGTGGAACTGGCGAACACAGTCCATCATCTTGTCGTTCTGCGAGATGATGTGGGTGAAGTAGCTTTCGGTCTGCTCTTTCTTTTCGGGACGCTGGTAGAGTGCGAAGGCATTGTAGGCCAGTCCGCGGGCTTCGCGCAGTTCCTGGAACACGATGCCGTTCATGCCACCGCCATAGTACTCGTTGAACACGCTGACGGTTCCAGCCTCGTTGATGTTGAACGGGCGGCCTTCGTTGTGGTACATGCGCATATAGATGTTCTTGGCATCGAACGGAGCGAGCAGGATTTCGGTCTTCGGCGTCAGCGTCATTTCGAAGGGCTTGCCCTCGGGAACGGGCAGCAGTTTCTTGGCCGTCTTGTGCTCCTTGGCGAGCAGGGCGTTCAGTTCCTTTTCGCTCATGGGGCCATAGTAGAGCACGGAGTGCTGCAAGTTGTTGAGACCTTTCAGAAGTCCGAGCAGCTGCTGCGGGTCGGCATCTTTCAGTTGCTGAGCCGTCATCGCATTACGATAGGAGTTGTGCGGGCCATAGACACCATAGCGGTAGAGATAGTCGAAGCAGGTGCGCTGGTCTTTCTTGGCATCGTCCCTGTTCTTGAGCACCAGCCCTACATACTCGTTGTAGGACTGCTTATCGGCCTTGGCGTTTGCCAGAACATTCTCCAACAGGCTGAGGGCTGCGGGCATGTTCTCGCTAAGTCCATACAACGTAATGTTGAGATTGTCGGCACCCACGTTTACACTGTAGTTGCAAGCCAGCTTGTAGAACTGCTGCTTGATGTCGGCAGCCGAAAGTTTGTCGGTGCCCACATAGTCCAGATAGTCGGCAGCAATGTCGTAGCGGTTGTCGTCTTCCTGGCCGAACTCGTAGCGGAACACCAGATTGGCAAGGTCGTTGCTGGTGTTTTGCTTGTAAATGAGCGGCAGTTTGTTCTTGGTCTGCCCAACGGCGAGGTCTTTGCTGAAGTCAACAAACACGGGCTGGATGGGCTCCACGTGCGAGTTCTGAATATCCTTGACGAACTGGCTCACTTGGTCGCGGTTGGTGGGGATGGCCGTGATGGCAGGCTTGTCTATTTTCTTCTGGAGCGTATCCACGCCCTGCGTCTTATAGACCACGGCGTAGCCATTGGTGAAGAAGCGGTTGGCGAAATCGACAATCTGCTGTTTGGTCATGCCGGCCACACGATTCATCTTGCCCACGTGCTGCTCCCATGAGTCGCCATTGATGAACGAGTTCATGTGCTGGCGCACTCGCCACTGGTTATTGTCGAGCGCCTGTTGGTATTGCAGTTTCATGTTGTTGACCACCGAGGGCAGCAGGTCGTCCGAGAAGTTGCCTTTCTTCAGGTTCTCAATCTCGCCAATCATCAGGTCTTTCACTTCCTGGAGCGACTGGTCAGGCTTGGGCATGCCAATGAGGATGAATGCCGAGTGGTCCTGCTGGGCCTGGATGCCGGCTTGTGCCACCTGCACACGCATGGCCTGGTTGAGGTTGAGGTCGAAGATGCCGGCGCGGCCGTTGCTCAGCATGTCGCTGATGACGTCGAGCGTGTCGCACTGCAGGTCGCTGGCTTTCTTGGCGAGCCATCCCACCAGCACGTTCTCTGCCTGCTGACCAATGACGGTAGTGTCGCTAGGGGCGGTGAGCTTGCGCTGGGCGGGGAACACGGGCTGGCGCACGTCGCCTCCAGGCTTCCACGAGCTGAAGTATTTGTCGATGATGGCGATGGTCTTGTCGGGGTCGAAGTCGCCCGCCATGCAGATGGCCACGTTGTTGGGCACATACCACCGCTTGAAGTAGTTCTTGATGTTCGTGATGCTCGGATTCTTCAGGTGCTCCTGGGTTCCGATGGTGGTCTGCGTGCCGTAAGGATGGGTGGGCGTGAGTTTCTTGCCCAGGGCCTGCCACAGCTTGTCGCCGTCGTCGGTCAGATAGAGGTTGTACTCCTCATAGACGGCTTCCAGCTCAGTGTGGAAACCGCGGATGACCATGTTCTGGAAGCGGTCGGCTTGTATCTTCGCCCAGTTCTCAATTTCGTTGGAGGGTATGTCCTCGGTGTAGCACGTCACGTCGTTCGAGGTGAAGGCATTGGTGCCCTGTGCGCCGATGGCGGCCATCAGCTTGTCGTACTCGTTGGGAATGAAATACTGGGCGGCCAGCTGGCTCACGCTGTCAATCTCGTGGTAAGCCTGCTTGCGGGCTGCCGGGTCGGTCAGACGGCGGTAGGCCTCGTAACGCTGCTCAATGTCGTTGAGCAGGGGTGTTTCGGCCTGAGGGTTGCTGGTGCCGAACTTGTCGGTGCCTTTGAACATGAGGTGCTCCAGATAGTGTGCAAGACCGGTAGTTTCGGCGGGGTCGTTCTTCGAGCCGGTGCGCACAGCAATGTAAGTCTGAATGCGCGGTTTCTCCTTGTTGACCGACAGATAGACCTTCAGCCCATTGTCGAGCGTGTAGATGCGGGTTTGCAGCAAGTCGCCCGCCACTGTTTGGTACTTGTAATCTTTGGCCTGCATGCCCAATGCAACAAACGCCAGACATGCTGTCAGTACTGTTTTGAGTTTCGTCATAGTGATAATGTTATTTTTTATAAGGTTTCATTTATTCTCAACCATATTGTAGTTCTACGTGTTTACTTTGTCAGTTCTCGTAGTCGATTTCGTGGTCGAGTTTGCCCAGGAAATCCTCATAGACTTTCTGTTCCACGTCGCCCATGGCATACTCTTTCTCGGCATCCTTGCGTATTTCGGCTATCCATGCACGCCGCGCACGAACATAGTCCTGATGAATGCGCTCGGCGTCGGCCTCGGTGATTTCCTCGAGCCCATAGTAGTCGAGAATCATCTGGTAGGACCATGCCCAGCGATACTGGCTGTAATTGTCGTTGATCTCAGAGAAGCGGTCGAGCAGTTGCTGGATGTTGTCGATGGTTCCGTCCTTGATGTCGTCGATGATTCGCAGTTCCTCGCTTTCAGGCAGCAACAGTCCCGAGAGGTCGTTCCACTTGCCTTCGCCCACGGTGCTCTCGGGCTTGCCGAAGAAGCCTTCTTTCTGAGCGCGCTTGAGCACGGCTCCCATATAGATGCGCAGAGCGATGTCATAGTATTTCAGTCCTTTGCGCAGCGATGAGGCATTGATGACATATTCATGGAAATTGTAGGTGGAGACATTGTCGCCACTGGCGCGGCGCAATGCTTCCAGAATCTTTCGGCCTTCCATGATTTCGCCCACGGTGAAGGGCGACAGCCAGTCGAAGTTGATGATCGACTTGCGCGACTGCTTGGAGCGTTTGTCGCGCTTGGGCCACTTCTTGATGTCACGATAGAGTCCCACGGTGGTGATGTTACGTCCAGGCACGATGTACATGGTCTCGCCGTAGGCCATCAGATAGCTGAAGGGCAGGTTGCGCGTGTCGGGGTGGTGCATCAGTTTGCCGAAACATACCGAGAAAGCGCCGATGGTGGCAGGCATCAGCACATAGGCGCCGCTGGCCGTCTTTGTGCCTCGCTCGAGCGTACCGTAGTGCAGTGGCCCCATCTTGTAGGCATGGTTTGAGAAGTTGGTGTTCGAACCTGCATTGTAGAACGAGAACTCGCCGCCAATGAGCAGGCTCGACTTGTGATGGCTGGCCGAGAAGGGACCGCAGAAAGCGGCGCAGGCCTCGCCGTTGGCCATGAACGAGTTGGCGAAGAAGAGGCTGGCCTCAGCCGTGAATCCGTTGGTAATCTGACAAGCCTCGCCCACGAAGCAGTCCTGCATCTTCACAGAGTTGTTGATGCTGCAGCCGTCGCAGATGATGGAGTTCTCGCAGATGACACCCGTGCCGATGAACACCGATGCGTCCTTCGAGCTCATCACCGTACACTCGCTCAGTCTGGCGGCACCGCTGATTTCACAGTCGCCCTTGATGATGGTATTGGTGATGTCCTTGGCGTTAATGATTTTCACGTTGTTGCCAATGAGTCCGCGCTCGGGACGCGTCACGCGCAGCTCGTCCTCGATGAGCTGCTGCAGGGTCTGCCGCAGAGCCTTGTCCTGATAGTGCTTCACCATGAAGGAGGCCACCTGGGAGTTGAGTTCACGGAAGAGCGTCACGTTGCCGTCGCCCATCTCGTTGAGCACACTGATGACCGAGCCTTCGCCGTAAGTAGCGTCGTCAGTGGTTTCCAGGGTGCAGATGTTCGAGATGTAGCAGTCGTTGCCTATGGTGTAGTTGTTGATGTAATTGCCCACTTTCTCTATAAGGCAGTCGTTGCCCACTGTGACGTTGCGCAGCGTGGCATCGTTGATGCCCGAGTGCTTGAAGAAGCCCTTGCTCACCTCCACCTGCTTGTCAAACGAACCCAAACGGATGTCGCCATAGAACATCACACGGTGGAACGAATAGGGTTTGAACGTTTCTGCCACTCTGATACGGGTCCAATCTTCTGCCCAACAGTTGTTTCTCTCCAGGACGTCAATCTCGTCGAGGGTCAATGCTCTGTAGTTGTCCATAATCTTTTTTTCTTGTTTTTAGAATGGGTTTATGTGTTTGGTTGTTTCTCTTATTCTGTCTGTTTCAAATATTCGAGGATTCGCCGGGAACTCCCAAACATCCAGAATCATCCGGACTCTCTCGTTTTCCTGTTCTTACTGCGTGAAGCCCCTACTCCTCCACTACATCGTAAAGGAAATCGTTATAGGGATATTTCTGCACATGCAGTTCGCGCACTTTCTTGTAGATGACTTCGCGGAACTCGTCGATGTTCTGCTTCTCTTTGGCCGAGATGAACAGGCAATTCTCGTTGAGCCGTGCCATCCATGTGCGCTTCAGTTCGTCGAGGGTGACATTTTCCCGGGTGGCCGGTGTCAAGTCGTCGGCTTCTTTTTCCACCCAAGTGTAGGCGTCAATCTTGTTGAACACAATCATCGACGGTTTTTCGGCACACCCCAGTTCGGCCAGGGTTTTCTCCACCACCTGTATCTGCTCCTCGAAGTCGGGATGCGAAATGTCAACGACATGCAGCAGCAAGTCTGCTTCGCGCGTCTCGTCGAGTGTGCTCTTGAACGAGTCCACCAAGTCGGTGGGCAGTTTGCGTATGAATCCCACGGTGTCGGCCAGCAGGAAGGGCAGATTCTCGATGACCACCTTTCTGACCGTTGTGTCGAGCGTGGCAAACAGTTTGTTCTCTGCAAACACGTCGCTCTTGGCCAGAAGGTTCATGATGGTGGATTTGCCCACGTTGGTGTAGCCCACCAGGGCCACACGGATGAGCCGCCCGCGATTTTTGCGCTGGGTGGTTTTCTGCTTGTCAATCTCCACGAGCCGCTCTTTGAGCAGCGTGATGCGCTGGCGGATGATGCGCTGGTCCATTTCCAACTGCGTCTCGCCAGGTCCACGAAGCCCTACACTGCCTTTGCCACCCCCCGAACCGGAACCACCGCCCTGACGCTCAAGGTGGGTCCACAGCCGCTGCAGACGGGGAAGCATGTAGCGATACTGCGCCAGCTCCACCTGAGTCTTGGCGTTGGCCGTTTGGGCGCGCATGGCGAAGATGTCCAGTATCAAGCTGGTGCGGTCCAGAATCTTCACTTTGAGTTCCTGCTCAATGTTGCGAATCTGCTTGGCCGTCAGCTCATCGTCGAAAATCACCATGCCTATCTCGCGCTCGGCATCTTCCTCGGCCTGGATGTATTGCTTGATTTCCTGCAGCTTTCCCTTGCCCACATAGGTCACCTGGCTCGGGCCGTTCACCCGCTGCGTGAAACGCTTCACGGTGACCGCCCCAGCCGTGTCGGCCAGAAACTCCAGTTCGTCAAGATATTCTTTGGTCTTGGCCTCGTTCTGCTGAGGGGTGATCAGCCCCACCAAAACAGCAGTCTCGGCCTTCACCTCAGAAAGCACAAATTCTTTCATTTTTCGTAATACTAGTATTTCAATTTGCAAAGATAAAGAAAATTTTGAGTAAGCACACGATAAAACTCATGTTTTCTTTTCCCACTTCAGGTTTTTTATGCAAAAGCGCTCGCCAACCGCCCCGCTCCTAGGCTTTCCGAAAGAGCCAAGGGGCTTTTCAAAATGTATCATTTTCTTTTCCATTTGTTGCATTTCAGGGCAAAAAACGCCCAAACCACTTGAAAACGTTTACGTATTTTTTTTCAAAAAAAAACATCATTTTTTTGATTTATGTCAATTCTGTGCGTATCTTTGCACCCGAAAAGAAAAACAAAGATTTCCAAGATTTACATGCTACATAAACGCAAACTGCTAAAACATTCAAGGTATGTACATATAAAAGCAGCCCCGATGTGATATCGGGGCTGCTTTTTTGTTTCGCCATGTTTCGATTGTCAAAGAGTGAGGCTTGTCTGCCGATGCTTTGCGCTTACTTCTCTATCAGTATGCGGGCATCTACAGCCACCACATCCTTGTCGTCGGCGAGCAGCGGATTGATGTCCATCTCCTTGATTTCGGTGGCAAAGCGCAGCAGCGTGGAAAGCCGCACAATGATTTCGGCGTACTTCTGCTCGTTGATGCCACGCTGGCCGCGTGTTCCCTTGATGATTTTGTAACCGCGCAGCGAGTGGATCATCGAGTAAGCCTCGGCATAAGACAACGGCGCCAGGCCGCTGGAAACATCCTTGAGCACCTCAACGAAGATGCCGCCCAAACCGCAGAGCACCACATGGCCGAAGCGCTGTTCGTATTTGGCGCCGATGAACAGTTCGGTGCCTTTCAGCATTTTCTGCACCATCACTCCCTTGGCGTCGGGAATGGCCATCATGCGGTCGAACTCCAGCATGAGGTGTTTCTCGGTGCGGATGTTGAGCGCCACTCCGCCAACGTCGCTCTTGTGGATGGGACCAACCACCTTTGCCACCACCGGATAGCCCACCTTTTGGGCGAAGGCCGCCAGTTCCTCCTTCGACGTGCTCACCATTTCGGGCACGAGCGGAATGCCGGCGCACGAGAGCAGCTGACGCACCAGATTGGGTTCGATGTAGCCATTGCTCTTGATTCCGCCGATGATTTCGCGGATGCGTGGCACATCGACGCCGTAAAGTTCCAGTTCGGGAGCCGCCGGCTTGGGAGTGCGCATGATTTGCGACAGGGCGGTGGCCAGCGTCACCTCGTCGCTGAAGTTCACGTGGCCTTTCTTCAGGAACTCGGCCACCTCGGGGCCTGCCGTATGCAGGCTGGGCAACACGGGGAACACAGGTTTCTTGCACTCAAGTATCTTCTTGTGCAACACGTCGTAAGCCTCGTAAAGCTGCACCAGGCCGGGCGTTCCGAAGATGACGGCGATGGCATCGACATCGGGGAAGTGGTTCTCGCAATAGTCGATGGCAATGCCCAACTGCTCGGGGGTGCCCGTAGCCAGAATGTCAATGGGGTTGGCTACCGACGAGCCGGGGAAGAGTTTTTCCTTGAGTTCTTCGGCGGCAGGAGCATTCGACAGGCTGGGCACCATGAGCCCACCCTTCGAGAGAGCGTCGGTGAGCATCACGCCCGGACCTCCGGCATGGGTGACAATGGCAAAGTTCTTGCCTTTGAGCGGCGGCAGCGTGAAGATGCAACCCACGGTGGTGAGTTCTTCGCGCGAGAAGCAGCGCACAATGCCCGCCTTGCGGAACAGCGCCTCCACGGCACTGTCGCTCGAGGCGATGGCTCCGGTGTGGCTGCTGGCGGCCCTACTGCCGCTCTCGCTGCTGCCAGCCTTGATGGCGGCTATGCGGCATCCCTTGCGAATGAGGCTTCCGGCGTGGAAGAGCAGTTTGTCGGGATTGCTGATGTTTTCGATGTAGAGCAGCTTGACGTGCGAGTCGGTCTCGGGGTCGAAGTGCTCGTCCATGTACTGCAACACATCTTCAATGCCAATCTGCTTGCCGTTGCCGATGGACCACACGCTGTTGAACTGGAGTCCCTTGATGACGGCAGACTCCAGAATGAACACGGCCGTGGCTCCCGAACCGCTGATGAAATCGACGCCCTGCGGGTTGAGGTTGGGGATTGGCTTGGTGAACACGCTGTGATGGTGGCGGTTGAGCAGTCCGATGCAGTTGGGGCCGATGAGGGCGGCTCCATAGCGTTCGCACGTGTCGAGGATGCGCTTTTCGAGCGCTGCTCCGGCTGCAGTCTCCTCGCCAAAGCCGGCCGAAATGATGATGAACGCCCTGACCTCCTTCTCGGCGGCCAAATAATCCACGTAGTCGGGACAGAAACGGGCAGCCACCACCAGCACGGCCAGTTCGGTGGGCGGCACTTCCTTCACATCGTGGAAAGCCTTGATGCCCTGCACCTCGTCCTCCTTCGGGTTGACAATGCGCAGTGTGCCCTTGTACCCGCCGCTGAGAATGTTTCGCACGATGGCTCCGCCGGGTTTGTGTACGTTGTTAGAGCCGCCGATGACGACAATGCTCTGGGGTTGCAGTAACTGTTGGTTGATCATAGTAGTTGTTGCTGTTTTTGCTTTAAGGTTGATTTATACTTTTTTTTGTTTCAAACGTTTTTCTCGAACTGTTTCAGAATGTCGCACTTCGAGGCGAACGGACTCTTGGGATTCTTCTTGTAGAAATCCAACAGTTCCTCGAAGGCACGATATTGGCGGTTGGTACGGTTGATCACCGTCACGAAGTCAGACGCCTTGTCGCTCCACTTCAACTCGCTCCACGGCTCCAGCGGAATGAAAGCCAAGCCGAAGAGGGCCTTTTCCTTCAGTTTGACGTCCTTGGTCTGCTTGGCCACGTTGAGGTATTTCACGGCCTCACTGACATAGTCGAGCTCGCCCACACGGGCCGTGTCGCTGACGCTCTTGCCGTAATGGGTGATGAACCAGCAGTCGCCCAGGTAGCTGGCCTGGTAGCTCATGATGGCCAACTTGTAGGCCGCCTCCTGGCGTACGCTCTCCTTGCCGATGGAGAACTGCGTGAGCAGCTGGTTCATGTCCTTGGCAAACTGCAGTTTCTTGTTCACCTTGGGTTCGGCCAGGAAAGCGCCGTCGAGGTCGCAACGCTGATCCTTGAGCCACGGTTCGGCCACATAGGAACGCTGGTCCATGTACTGGCTGATGTTTTGTGTGGCAAGGAACTTCAACGCCACTTTCTCCTCGTATTCGATGGCCTTGGCCAAGTCGCCTTCAGCCAGATACTTGGTGCCGATGAGGTCGTTCAGATAGTCGGCGTTGCGGTAGTTGTGCCGGCTGAGCCACTGCTGCAGCGGATTGTCGGTGTTGCTGTTGATATACTCGACATAGGCCACCAGGTCTTTAGCCCGGAGCTCATTTATGCGAACGAAGAAATCGTTGTTGTAGTCGCTGTTGTAGGTGGCGTCCGGTTGTCTCTTGGGCGAACGGAAGTTCCACGGACTGAAGGCGACGGGGCCCTCGCTGAGAACGCCGAAGAGAGCCGTAGCCACCTCGCCGCGGCCCCACTGGTCGTAGCGTTTGGCCAAGTGGCAATAGACCAGTCGGTCGAGCATCTCGGTGTAATGGTTGCCATAATCGTTGGGGTCGTCGCGGTCGGTGGCGGCCACATCTTCGAGCCATTGCAGTTCCTGGGTCACGAAACGGTCGGTGGCCTTCGAGTTCTTGGCCGTGGCCATGTTCACAATGAGCCTGATGACGCGGGCATTGTCCATCATGCGCTGTGTGCCCTCCATGCCCTCGCTCTTGTCGGCTATTTTCTTGGCGGTGCTCGCCTGGCCGAAGAGATACTCCATCCAGGCGGCAGCCGACTGCCAGAGCACCGGGCTCTGGGTCTTCCCCTCGGTGGCCACCTGCTGGCCGAAGGCGATGAACTGCTTCACTTCGCGTTCGAAATCGGGTGAGATTTCCTGGCTTTCACCCGTCCACGGGCTCACATCCACCAAGTCCTGCGCATCGTTGACGAAGCGCTGCACCAAGAAAGGCAGACCGGCCGAATTGGGAGCCTGGGCATAGAGGTTTCGGATGGCCTCCAGGCTGATGTCGCCCTCGAGACACCACTTGATGCTCACCATGTCCTGCAATTCGGCATACACTTCGAGCGCCTCGGTCTTGCGTCCGGTTTTGAGCAGTGCGTGGGCGTAGATGTCCTTCATCATGTCGCGGTACACCGACTCGCGCATGTTCTGGCCCGTCTCGTTCCAGAATTTGATGTTGCCCTGATGGTTTTCCAACTGCATGTTGCAGCGCATCACGAGCAGGGCGTTCTGCGAGCGCAGCTTCGAGCGCACCTTGGCCTGAGCCTGGGTGCGTATGGTGCGCAGCTTGGCACTCTGCGCCATGATCTGTTCGCGCGAGGGATATTCCCACGCGTCGCTGTCCCAGCCGCAGATGCTCAGATACTGGTTGAGCAGCCGCAGATAGGCCATCATTTCGGTGTCGCCCTTGCTGCGGGCGTAGTTCATCACTTTGTCGGCATTGTACTCTTTGACGGCTCCCTCGGTGTAGGCTTCCCAGTTCTTGTTGGTGATGTCGCCGAAACGGTCGCTCATCAGGTTGCGGTTGAACACACTGAACACGTAGTAGTTGTGAGTGCTGGGATAAGCACAGGCCATGGCTGCCGCGCTGACAGCCAAGAGCAGGCTAACGGTTAAGAATCTTTTCATAGTCCTCGGATGAATAGTTTGAAATGAATTGTTTGTCCAGATGATATAATATAATAAGGTGTGACGCGTCGGCACGTCGTTTCTCGATGGCGGCCTTGGCCCTGAGAATCTCACTCACTTCGCTCCGCCAGCAGACGATGGTGTCGGTGGTGAGCCTCAGCGTGGGACGCTCGCCGTAGAGGAAGCGGTTGAAGCGGGTGCCGTTGAACAACATCCGCCACTCAAACAGCGGATAGGCCGTGGCCAGGGGCAGCGGGTAGCCCTTCAGTCGGGCGATGTAGGGCTGCACGTCGCGGATGTCCAGAATGGGGTTGTGGTCGGTCAGCTTGCGTGGGTCGGCCGTGTTATAGACCATCAGCGCACCGTAGTCAACGGGCGGTGCGGGCTGGCTGAGTTGGTGCAGCCTGATGGTGGCCGAGAGCCTCATGCCGTGTTTCTCCAGCAGGCGGCGCATGTCGCTCAGCAGCGTGAAGTATTTCTCGCGCGAGCGCAACGTCCAGTCGCAATCGACTTGCAGCTCCTTCACGTCCTTGATGCCATTGACCTGGCACATCTTCACCACGCGGGTCACCACCCGTTCGGCAAGCCGCCCCAACGTGTCGCGAAGGCAGTTCTCAACGATGAACACCGTGGGCACCACTTCCACGCCCTCGGGCACCGCATCCTTGAAGCGAAGGGTGGCCACGGGCATCAGTCCGCGCCGCTCGTCGCTCACCACATCGAAGAACTTGACGTAGAGCCGACCGACGTGGTGCTTACGCAGGAAAGCACGTTCCGTGCTGTCCAGCTGCAGAGTGGTGCGCCAGTAGTACATGGCATTGCCTTCGGCAGGCAGCGCCCCCGAAAGGGCTGCGTCGCCCGAGCGAAGCCGACAGCCCGCAAGGGTACACAATGTCAGCACACCAGCCATACAGACCAAGGAAAAAAAATACTTTTTCATCGATAGCGATTTCCATTCAGGCGTTTCAACCATAAATCCTCTAGAGAATTACAGACCAACTCGCGACGCGGCAAAAATATCTCACGGCAAGAAAAAAATATCTCACGGCAAGAAAAAAATATCTCACGGCGTGGCAAAATTATCTCACGACGATGGGCAAAAATTTTCTAGAGAATTTCGACGCAACGTCGTGCTTTACGAACGCCGTGGTCAGTCGCGCAGAATTTGCGCCGCGTGTTCCTTGGTTTTTATCTGCTTGGGCGTGATGATTTCCACTATGCAGCCTTCCTCGTCGATGATGAAAGTGGTGCGGAGCGTTCCCATGTAGGTGCGTCCCGCCATTTTCTTCTCGCCCCACACGCCAAACTCCTGCACAAGCTTCTTCTCCGTGTCGGCTATCAGCGGGAAGGGCAGCTGGTACTTCTCCTTGAAACGCTGGTGCGACTTTTCGTCCTGCACACTCACGCCCACCACGGCATAGCCCTTGCTGAGCATCCGCTCGTAGTTGTCGCGCAGGCTGCAAGCCTGGCTCGTGCAACCCGGGGTGGAGTCCTTGGGGTAGAAATACAACACGAGCTTGCGCCCTTTGAAGTCACTCAATTTTATTTCACGTCCCTGCTCGTCCTTGCCGAGCACTTCGGGAGCCTTGTCTCCTATGTTCATGTTCTCCAACAAATGGTTTCTAATGGTTCTTTGCTGCAAATTTACGTTATTTTTTCTTTCCTCGGTTGGAAAAAGCGAATTATTTTTTATCTTTGTGGCAGATTATCTTGCAATACACTGAAATTAATTATGAAAGACTTCAATTTTTACTCCCCCACCGAAGTGGTATTTGGCCGGCAGTCCGAGGAACAGCTGGCTCAGTTGATAAAGAAATACGGCGGCACGAAGGTGCTCGTCCACTATGGCGGCGGCAGCGCGCGCCGGTCGGGACTGCTCGACAAAGTGGAGAAGATGCTCAACGAAGCCTCCATCCCGTTTGTCGAACTGGGCGGCGTGGTGCCCAATCCGCTGCTTTCGAAGGTGAAAGAAGGCATCGGGCTGTGCCGTGCCGAGGGCGTTGACTTCATCCTGGCCGTGGGCGGCGGCAGCGTCATCGACTCGTCGAAGGCCATCGGCTACGGTGTTCACTACGAGGGCGACGTGTGGGACTTCTGGTGCGGCAAGGCGCCGCAGGCTTGCCTGCCCATAGGCTGCATCCTCACCATTCCCGCCGCAGGCAGCGAGATGAGCGACTCGTGCGTCATCACCCGCGACGAGGACCTGAACAAGCGCGGCGTGAACAGCAATCTGTGCCGATGCCGCTTTGCCATCATGAACCCCGAGCGCACCTTCACCCTGCCTCCCTACCAGACAGCAGCCGGAGCCACCGACATCATGATGCACACCATGGAGCGCTACTTCTGCCGCTTCGACGACATGACGCTCACCGACGCCATCAGCGAGGCACTCATGCGCACCGTGAAGGACAGCGCACTGGCCGTGCTGAAGAACCCCGAGGACTACCGCAACCGCGCACAAATCATGTGGGCAGGCTCGCTCTCGCACAACAACCTGACCGAGTGCGGCGGCGAGAAAGACTTTGCCACCCACCGCCTGGAGCACGAGCTGAGCGCCCTCTTCGGCGTCACCCATGGTGCTGGCTTGGCCGCCATCTGGGGGTCGTGGGCGCGCTACGTCATGCCCAAGCACGTGAGCCGGTTTGTGCAGTTTGCCGTCAACGTGATGGGAGTCACCAACGACTTCAGCGACCCCGAAGCCACCGCCCTGCGCGGCATTGAGGCCATCGAGACGTTCTACCGACAGATAGGCATGCCCACCAGCATCCACGAGTTGCTGGGACGCGACATCACCGACGACGAGATTGCCACAATGGTGCGCAAGTGCAGCCGCGACAACACCGTGGTGCTCGGCTCCATCGAGAAGATAGCCACCGCCGACATGGAGGCCATCTACCGCATGGCGAAGTGACAAACGGCAGGGACGCTTCGGTTTTTCCCCACTTTTTTCGTTTTCAAACAGCTGAAGACAAAAAAAGTGGGGAAAAATTTTGCAGAAAGCCAAAAAACACTTATTTTTGCACCGAAAGGAGACTCTAACGAAATAAAAAAAGGCCAAGGGGAACTTACTTCAATGTCATTATGTGTGCCTTCGGTACACATGCTTTCAGTTCCCCAATTGCCTTTTTTCCCACCCCACCCCCAAAAACACCCCAAGGCCATGGAAAAAGATTTGCTTCGCGTTTCGTTGCGGCTGAACGCCATTTACATTCCCGACGAAATAAAGTCAAACGACAACATCACTCAACAAACCCTGCAATTCGTAGCCCTGCTGCGCTCCGTAGGCTATGCTGTGGACGAGCCGCTGCTGCACAAACTCAACAGCCTTTCTGCCGAACAGCAGGAGGAGCTGCTCGGTGTGGTCAACGAAGTGATGGGCGTGGGGCTCAACTGGACCCCTCTGGTGAAAGGTTGGCAGGTGCCTACGGGCGAATCGTTCATCGACCACATTGTCACCTTTGTGGCCAACTATTTCGGCGACGAAGTGAAGATGGAAGGTACGCAGCTGCCCTGCGGCCACCTCATTCCCGAGGGGACCTTCCCGCTGGAGCGTTACAACGGTTGTCCCTTCTGCGGAACGCCGTTCGAGACCTCCACAGAAATCTTCCGCGGCCAGGGCAGCAAACTCAAGCAGCTCAGCCTCTGGGGCGACGCCGAACTGCATCGGGCCATGGAAAACCTGCTGGTTTCGCCCGTCGCTCTCGACGCCACACAGGCTGACAGTCTGAAACTGCTGCTGAGACATCTGCCGCTGCCTGCCAATGCCGGCTTCGGTGTGAAGGAAACCATGATGCTCGTCGCAGATGCCCTTCTGGAGCAGGGAAAAGCCGACGAGGCAGGAGGGCTGTTCAGCACACCCACAGATATTCTGCGCTACCTGTGGTACAAGCACACGGGCCAAATACAGATTGTCGAGCCGCGCGTATTGCTGAGCAACGCCCGGCATGCCAACGCCCACATCTTCGCCCTGCTGGACCGCAGCCAGGAAGGCCAAGACCAGAAACGCGAGCAACTGAAGCTGAAATACAGCCGCGAGTGGTGTCTGCGCATCGCCCAATGGCTGAACAATCTGCCCATGGAACCCGCAAAAAGTTGCGAAGCCATGCACGCCAAGCGCGGCATGTGGGTGCGCATGATCCGCGCCCTGCGACTGAGCGAATACGCCAAGCGCGACGGTTTCGAGCGTCTGCGCGAGCTGATGGACCGTTTCTACCGCCAGGATTACGATGTGTGGCAGGGACGCGTCAACCGCCATCGACTCGACCGTCAGCCCGCCGAAACGCTTCGGTTGCTCAGCGAGCGTCCGGGTGTCTTTGCCCGCAGTCTGTTCAGCAACATGCTGTGGTTTGGCCCCGACCAGGTCATCAGCGCGTTCGAACAGCTTCTGAACAATGACGACGGGAAGACCGTCGCCCTGCGGCTGCTTTTCACCCTCGGAATGTATGCCGACACGTGGTTCGAACCCGATGTGCAGCGCGTAGTGCGTCCCCTGGGCGGCAACATGAAAACCATTCCGGCCAACCCGCGGCTCAACCGCTACAACGCGCGTCAACGCGACGACATGAAAGCGCGTGTGCGCACACTCTACACCAACGCCCTGCAAAGGCATTTCGAAGCCGAAGCACTCCGTTCAGCTCAGCAGCAAAAGGAAGGAGAGAAAGGCCGCACCATATACATCGACCCCCAACTGTTCAACATCCCCCTTTCCATTGGCGACCGCAGCACCACCATCCAGGACGCTTCGGCTGCCCTGCAAGGCACACGCTTCCAAGTGGAAGGCGACGCAGTGCGACTGTTCATGCAGTGGGGAAAGGGACTGCCCGCCCAGCACATGGACATGGACCTGAGCAGCCGCATCCTCTATGACGACCACGTGGTGGACTGTGCGTATTTCAACCTGGCACCAACAGGCGCCCGCCACTCGGGCGACATACGCTCCATTCCCAACGAAGTGGGCACGGCCGAATACGTGGAACTCGATTTGCCCACACTCGCCAAAAACCACGCCCGCTATGTGACGTTCAGTTGCAACGCCTACAGCACCGGCAACCTGGCCATCAACCTGGTGGTGGGATGGATGAGCAGCGCCAGCCCCATGACCGTCTCCAATCAGACTGGCGTGGCCTACGACCCTTCAACGGTGCAGCACCAGGTTCGTGTAGATGAGTCGAACCTTGCCAAGGGACTGGTGTTTGGCGTGCTCGATGTGGCCAAACGCGAAATCATCTGGCTGGAGATTCCCTTTGGCGGACAAACCATCCTGTCACTCAACATGGAAACCGTCATGGCCTACCTGCGCCGCTTGGAGGCAAAGACTTCCATCGGCGAGGTGTTGCGAATGAAAGCCGACGTTCAACACCTGCAGACCGTGGATGCTCCCGAAAAAGCCAACGAAGCCTACACCATGGAGTGGGCGAAGGACACGGCCGCCGTGAGCCGACTGCTTTTGGGGAGTTAGGAGTTAGGAGTTGAGAGTTAGGAGTTGAGAGTTAGGAGTTGGGGGCATAGGAAACAAAACTTGAACCGAAAAATACTTCGCATAGCCATTCCCAGCATCGTATCGAACATCACGGTGCCTTTGCTGGGGCTCGTCGATGTGGCCATCGTTGGCCACATGGGCAGTGCGGTGTATATCGGCGCCATTGCGGTGGGGTCGATGATTTTCAATCTGATGTATTGGCTTTTCGGATTTCTGCGCATGGGCACCAGCGGCATGACTTCGCAAGCGTTGGGCCGCCGCCACCTGAGCGAGGTGATGAGGCTGTTTTCCACCTCCCTGGGACTTGGCGTTGCCATTGCCATGGCTTTTCTCATCTTTCAGTTGCCGCTGCGCCAGTTGGCACTCTTCTTGATGCACCCCACAGCCGACATTCTGCCCTTGGTCACCACCTATTTTAATATATGCATCTGGGGAGCCCCCGCCGTCATGGCCATGAACAGCCTCAACGGATGGTTCATCGGCATGCAGAACAGCCGCATCCCCATGTTTGTCTCCATCATGCAGAATGTGGTGAACATTGCGGCCAGCACCCTGCTCGTCTTTGGCATCGGCCTCAAGATTGAAGGCGTTGCACTTGGCACACTCATTGCACAGTGGACGGGGTTTCTCACGGCACTCTCACTTTGGCACCACTACTATGGCAGACGACTGAAAGACCACGTGAAAGGCTCGAGATTCAAGATTGAAGGTGCCAGACTGAAGTCTTTCTTCACGGTCAACCGCGACATCTTTCTGCGCACTCTGTGCCTGGTGGCCGTCAATTTGTTTTTCACTTCCGCCGGAGCGCGCCAAGGGGCGCTGATGCTGTCGGTCAACACGCTGCTCATGCAACTCTACATCCTTTTTTCGTATGTCATGGACGGTTTTGCCTTTGCAGGCGAGGCTCTCGGCGGACGCTATTATGGTGCAAACAACCGGCAAGCCTTTTCTTCCGTCGTAAGGCATGTGTTTCTTTGGGGCGCGGGAGTAACGCTGCTCTTCACGTTGGCTTATGCCGTGGGAGGCAACGGATTCCTGCATCTGCTCACTGACGAGACCGAGGTCATTGCTGCCACCAGCGACTATTATTTTTGGGCGTTTCTCATCCCTGTTGCAGGTGTGGCCGCCTTTGTTTGGGACGGTGTGTTCATTGGCATAACCGCCTCGCGTGGCATGCTCGTTTCGTCTGTCGTTGCCACGGCGCTGTTTTTTGCCCTCTACCATCTGTTGAGTCCTGCGTGGGGCAACCATGCCCTTTGGCTTGCCTTCATTCTGTATCTTGCCACGCGCGGTTTGGTGCAGACGCTCATCTTCAGGAAAATCCGCTTGTCATAGACCGCCTCGTCCTTGCAGGAAACATCTTTCCACACTTGGAAAACACCATTTTCCGCCCCGTAGAGAGAGAAAAAAGTCATAAAGAACTTTAAATTCGGGGGCGAAAGTGAAAAAACGCGACGAAACCTGCGGTTTTTCATCAGAAAAAGAATAATTTTGCATCCTGAATCAAGGAGAGGTGCTCGAGTGGCTGAAGAGGCACGCCTGGAAAGCGTGTAATCGGCGAAACCGATTCGGGGGTTCGAATCCCCCTCTCTCCGCTTTTTTTATAGCTTTTGAAGATGAGAAGTCTGATTGCTAAAGCTGCAATAGCTTGTTTCCTGATTTTTATTTCATTGCAGGTGACCGTGGCACAAACCCCGGCTGCCAACAACCAACAAGGGAAGCCCGTATCGGGTGAACAGAAAGCCGACCCGACAAAGGCCGACTCTGTGGCTGCCATGGCCGACTCGACCAGTTTGGCTGAACTGGCTGCAGCATCAACCGACAGCATTGACTTGGCCGAGTTGAGTCCCGCCGAAAACGACGGTTTCCACCATGCGCTGAAACGCAAGTTCATCGAGGGCAGCGCAGGATTCATGTCGCTGGTGGCGCTGGCACTCGTCCTGGGTCTGGCATTCTGCATCGAGCGCATCATCTATCTCAGTCTGTCCGAAATCAACGCAAAGAAATTCATGGGTGACATTGAGCAGAAGCTGATGGCTGGCGACTCCGAGGGTGCCAAGGACCTTTGCCGCGAAACGCGCGGGCCTGTGGCGTCAGTTTGCTATCAGGGCATTCTCCATGCTGACGAAAGTCTGGAAGACATCGAGCGTTCGGTGAGCAGCTATGGAGCAGTGCAGTCGGCCAACCTGGAGAAAGGCTGTTCGTGGATTACACTGTTCATAGCACTGGCTCCCTCGCTGGGATTTCTTGGCACCGTGATTGGCATGGTGATGGCTTTCGACCGTATCCAGGATGCTGGCGACATCAGTCCCACCATTGTCGCAGCGGGCATGAAAGTGGCGCTTATCACTACCATCTTCGGTATCATCGTGGCAGTTATATTGCAGATATTCTACAACTACATTCTTTCAAAAATCGAGCACCTGACTTCGCAAATGGAGGAATCGGCCATTACACTCATGGACATTCTGGCAAAAAAGAAGGGAGTCAGGAGCTAGGAGTTTGTAGCTAGAAAAAAGAATTCAGGAGTGCATCTGTAGCACCCAAAATGAACAGGAAATAGAAGAAACACTATGTTAAAGCCCAAGGACATGGCCCATTGGCCCGCCGCAAAACTATCGGCAGCAGCGCTCTACGCATTGCTGGCAGTGGCAGCAGTGGTTTTCTGCGCTTTCTTTTTCATTGGATTCGACAAACCGTTCGACGAAGACCCCAACTTTATTGAACCCCGTTTCACAACCGTGCTCATCGGATTCGTCTGGTTGGTACTGGCCATTGCCGTTGTTGCGTCAGGAGTGTCGGTAGTACGTTCGATGCGCGTCCGTGACAAGAGCCACAACGTGAGCAACGGCATTCCAGTAGCCCGCATCGCACTGGCAACAGGCGGCGGACTGATTGTTTGCCTGCTGCTGACATTCCTGTTGGGTTCTGCTGAGCCAATGCTTGTCAATGGCATCCGCTATACCGACCGAATGTGGCTGAAGGTTGCCGACATGTTTATTTATACGGCCATCATCCTGCTGTTGGTGGCCATCATTGCTGTAGTATGTTCAAACGTAAGAAACGCGAGGTCCCGTCGCTGAACACTACTTCAACAGCCGACATTTCGTTCATGCTGCTGATTTTGTTTCTTGTCACGTCGTCCATGGACATTGACAAGGGACTAACCCGTCAGTTGCCACCACTGACACCCGACGAGCAACGGGTGGAACAGACAGACGTGGACGAGCGCAACGTTCTGCGATTGCAAATAAGCGCCGACGGCCATCTCACTTGCAATGACAAGCCGCTGCCCATTGGTAAACTGCGCCAACGAGTGGAAGAATTTGTGGGAGTCACGTCGGACCGTTTGCAACACATCATACAGTTGGAAACCGACCGCGAAGCCGACTACGAAGCTTACTTCGACGTGCAAAACGAGATTGTGGCAGCCTACAATGCACTGCGCAACCGCCAGGCCAAAAAACAATATGGCCACTCACTGGCCGAATGCACACCCGACCAGAAGACTGCGCTCCGCAATTACTATCCACAGCGCATAGCTGAAGTGAACAATGCTCAAGAGGAAGGAGGACAGCCATGAACATGAGCCGCAGAAAAAGGAGGACTGTGCCCAGTCTGAACACAGCGTCGCTGCCCGACCTGATTTTCACCGTGCTGTTTTTTTTCATGATCGTCACCCACATGCGCAAGGTGACTCCCAAGGTGGAATATCAAGTTCCTGCAGGCACCGAGCTGCAGCGACTGACCAAGAAGTCGTCTGTGAGCTACATTTATATAGGCCGCCCTGTGGGGAGCAAGGAATGCCGCATCCAACTGAACGACAAGTTCGCCGATGCCAATCAGGTGGCAGGCTACGTCAGCGACGAACGCAGCCGCATGTCGGAAGCCGACCGTCAAGCCATGACGGTTTCGCTGAAAGTGGACCGCCAGACACCTATGGGCATGGTTTCCGACGTGAAACAGGCCCTACGCAGAGCCAACGCGCTGACCATCAACTATTCAGCCGTCAACAAATTGGAGAAAAAATGAAAACTTCATCTCGAAAACCGAAAATTTACTTTCAGTTTGTTGCTTTTTCAAGTTTTTATGCTTATCTTTGCAAAGAATTAAGACTCTCCGTTTCCTAAACAACGCAGGGATGTCCTTTCTTATTAAAAACATTATTGCAAAATAGAATTAATTATTAAACATTTTTTACTATTGGTATGGCTCATCACAATCTAGATGCATTAGACAAAAAAATTCTGCGCCTGATAGCTCAGGATGCAAGAATTGCTTTTCTTGAAGTGGCTCGTGCTTGCCATGTGAGCGGCGCAGCCATTCACCAGCGCATTCAGAAACTCACCACCCTCGGTGTGCTCAAAGGCTCTCAGTTCATTATAGACCCAGAAAAAATCGGTTACGAGACGTGTGCATACATCGGTCTTTACCTGAAAGACCCGGGCGACTTTGACAAGGTGGTGGAAGCTTTGAAGAAAATTCCGGAAGTGGTGGAATGTCACTACACCACTGGTGGGTTCGACATGTTCATCAAGATTTATGCGTTCAACAACCACCACCTGCTCAACATCATCCACGACAAGCTGCAGCCTCTGGGATTGCAACGCACCGAAACGGTCATCTCGTTCAATGCCGCCATCAACAGGCAGTTGCCCATCTACGACATTCCTGCTGACGAAGTGGTGGACGACGAAGACCTGAAGGCATAGGAAAACGCTTCAGCAGAAGGACGTGCTTCTTCACGAGCTAAACAGCTAAAAACAGCGGTGGCTCTCTGAAATGATTTATCAGAGAGCCACCGCTGTTTTTATATCTTTCTTATTGACTACTGGTCAATCACACGTTGAGCATTGTTCGTAAATCTCATCGATTATTCCACTACTACGGGCTTATACTTCGGCACGAGCGTCTTCATGATAATCCAACCAATGAGGTAGGCCACGGCGCAGAAGCAGAAAACAATCATATAGGCAGCAGGCTTGCCCTCATAGCCCAAGAAGCTAAAGGCAGCGCCCTGGCCCTCGGCATAGGTGAAGAGGTTACCCGAAATTTTGTTGATGAGCATCGAACCGATACCACCTGCCATGGCACCAATACCGGTAATGGTGGCAATGGTCGATTTGGGGAACATGTCGCCTACTGTCGAGAAGATATTGGCACTCCAAGCCTGATGGCCGGCGCCAGCGAGACCAATGATGATGGCAGGCCACCATGCGGGGTCGATGGGGCTGTCCTGCCACATGGCCAACGGCTGTGCAAACAAAGCAAACAAGGGGAAGAAGGCGAAAATAAGCATGGCCAACATGCGCCCGGCATAGGGATTCATGCCTCGCTTCTCAACAAACAGTTTGGGCAGATAGCCACCAAAGATGCTGACCACGGTCACGATGAAATAGAGAGTGAAAATGAGCAGCTGCCCCATGCCAGAGCTCGACTTGTAGCCAAACTGGTCGGAGAAGTAGGCTGGTGCCCAGAAGAGGTAGAACCACCACACTCCGTCGGTCATGAACTTACCCACAATGAACGACCAAGTCTGCTTGAAGGTGAAGCACTTGGCAAAACTGATGGCAGGTCCTTCGTCGTTGGCATCCTTCGGATCCTCGTCGGTTTCGGCATCCTGATTGATGTAAGTAAGCTCAGCAGCGTTGACGTGCTTGCTCTTGTTGGGCTTGTCGTAGATGAACACCCACAGCGCCATCCACAAGAATCCCAGTGCACCAATGATGATGAATGCCATTTCCCAGCCAAAAGCCTCGGCAAGGGGCGGAATGCTGACAGGAGCAGCCAAAGCGCCTACCGATGCACCGGCATTGAAGATGGAAGTGGCGAATGCGCGGTCTTTCTTGGGGAAGTATTCAGCCGTCACCTTGATGGCAGCCGGGAAGTTTCCACTCTCACCCAGTGCAAGCACGGCACGGCAGAAGAGGAACAGATAAACCGAAACGGTGGCTATGCTGAGGGCGGTCATCGAACCAGCCTCGACAGCCCGCAGCGCCGCGATGCTGGAGATGCCTTCGTACTTCATCGTCACCCAACCACAGCCCGCATGCAGACAGGCTCCCAGCGACCAGACGAAGATGGCCCAGAGATAGCCTTTCTTGGTGCCCATCCAGTCGATGAACTTGCCGGCAAAGAGGCAGAACACGGCATAGAGGATGGAGAAGACAGAAGTAATGGTTCCGTAGTCGGCATCAGTCCAGTGGAATTCGGGAGCAATGAAGTCCTTCCATGTAAGCGAGAGCACCTGACGGTCCATGTAGTTCACCGTTGTTGCAAAAAACAACATCGCACAAATAATCCAACGATAGTTGGTCATTTTAGAAGTTTGTACAGCACTCATTTGTATTGTTAGATTTGTATTACTAGATTTTCTTGACAAGATTTAGATTAGTGACTGCAAAGATACAAAAAAGTTAGGAGTTAGGAGATAGAAGTGGGAAGTATTTTACGAAATCGTTATCATTCTTTCCGAAAAACCTCCCACTCCTTTCTGCCCAACTCCTACTGCAAACAACGGCTAGCTGGAGAAGTAAACACGTTTCACTCGGTTTGACACTCCCGTGAGCACCTCGTAAGGAATGGTCTCCAAGACGTCGCTGAGCACCGTTACGGGCAGGTGCTCGCCAAAGATTTCCACCACGTCGCCCTCATGGCACGGAATGTCGGTTACGTCGATCATGGCCACGTCCATGCAGATGTTGCCAACGTAGGGGGCCTTCTCGCCGTTCACCAGACAGTAGCAGCGCCCGCGCCCCAAATGGCGGTTCAGTCCGTCAGCATAGCCAATGGGGATGGCGGCAATGACGCTGTCGCGCTCCAGGTGGCCTTTGCGGCTATAACCCACAGTTTCGTCCTTCGGCACATGTCGAAGCTGCAAGATGGTGGTCTTGAGCGTAGATACCGTGTTCAGTATGCGGTTGTCGCGCGGGTCGATGCCGTAGAGCCCCAAGCCCAGCCTACACATGTCCATCTGCCGCTCGGGGAAATGCTCAATGCCCGCCGAGTTGTCCATGTGGCGGATGATGTGATGGCTGAAAGCCGCCTGCAACCTGTCGCTTCCCTGCTGGAAGAGCTGAAACTGGTGCGCCGAGAAACGGTCGAAGTCGTCGCTGTCGCTGCCCACGAAGTGGGAGAACACCGAACGCGGGATGACGGCCTGCTGGTGGACGAGTTTGTCTATCAGTTCGTCCATGTCGTGACGCGGGTCGAACCCCAGGCGGTGCATGCCCGTGTCCAGCTTGATGTGGACGGGCCATCCCGTGATGCCTTCCTTTCGGGCTGCCTTGATGAGCGCATCGAGCAGTCTGAAAGAATACACTTCGGGCTCGAGGTCGTAGTCGAACATGGTCTTGAAGGCCGTCATTTCGGGGTTCATGATCATGATGTTGCTCGTGATGCCAGCCTTGCGCAGGGTGACGCCCTCGTCGGCCACGGCCACGGCCAGATAGTCAACACGGTGTTCCTGCAGCGTCTTGGCTATCTCCACGGCGCCCGCCCCGTAGCCGTCGGCCTTGATCATGCAGACCAGCTTCGTCTCGGGTTTCAGGAACGAGCGGTAGTAGTTCAGGTTCTCCACCATGGCGTTGAGGTTCACTTCGAGAATGGTTTCGTGTACCTTTTCCTCGAGCAGTTCCGCCAGCTGGTCGAATCCAAACCTGCGCGAGCCTTTCAGCAGGATGGTTTCATTCTGCAGTTGGCTGAACACGTTGCTGCGAACAAACTGGTCAGTATCGTCGAAGAAGTATTTTTCAGGCACATTGAACACTTGTTGCTGGCTCGTTATTTCCTTTCCCACGCCGATGAACTTCTGCACCCCGCGCTTCACAGCCAGTTCGGCCACTTCGCGATAGAGCGTTTCGGGCAGCTCGCCACTCTGGTCGATGTCACTCAGGATGAGGGTGCGTTTGCCGCCCATACCCCTTCGCTCGGTGTTTGGCTGGCTTTGCCCTCCATGCTCCTCTCTCCGCTGGGCGAAGTCCAGGGCAATGTCGAGCGAATTGATGTCGCTGTTGTACGAGTCGTTGATGAGTGTGCATCCGCGCTGTCCCTGCTTCACCTCCAACCGCATGGCAACCGGCTCCAGGCATGCCATTCTGCGAGCAATCTCGTCGGGAGCCATTCCCAGCCGCAGGGCAATGACGGTGGTGGTGATGGAGTTGTCGATGGACGCCTCGTCGATGAACGGTATGCAATAGACGTGCTGCTCACCTCCGCAGGTGTAAGTGATGTGACACTGTTGGCCGCAGACTTCGGTTTTCGAGACAAACAGATGCGCTTCTTCGTTGTAGCGCGACCAGTTGAGCCGTTCGCCCTTGTATTGCGAGCGGCGTATGCAACGGCTCACGATGTCGTCGTCCGAACAATAGACCACAGCCTCGGTGTCGTGCATGAGCTGCAGTTTCTCCATGCACTTTTCTTCCATCGAGCGGAAGTTCTCCTGGTGAGCCGTTCCCAGCGAGGTCAGTACGCCGATGGTGGGCTGAATGATGTCTCTCAGGGCCAGCATTTCGCCCGGCTGGCTGATGCCGGCCTCGAAGATGCCCACCTGTGTCTGCTCGTTGAGCAGCCACACCGACAGCGGAACGCCTATCTGCGAGTTGTAGCTCCGCGGCGAGCGCGTGACGCGCAGCTGCCGACCGGCCTCACCCGCGCGGTCTGCATCGGCCGGGGTTGCTTCGGCCTCCGCCTTTTCAGCGTGGGGCCTGCAGCCCACGCCCGAGAGCACCTGATAGAGCCACTCCTTCACCATGGTTTTGCCGTTGGAGCCCGTTATGCCCACAATGGGGATGTTGAATTCGTCGCGATGGCGCTCAGCCAACCGTTGCAAGGCAGCCAGCGAGTTGGTCACCTTCAGGAAGTTGGCCTCAGGATAGACTTCGCCATGATGTTCGGGCACCACTTCAACCACAAAGCAGCGCACTCCCCTGCGGTAGAGGTCGCCAATGTAGCGGTGGCCGTCGTTGCGCTTGGTATGGAGCGCAAAGAACAGAGTCTCCTCGGGGAAACAGAGCGAACGGCTGTCGGTGAGCAGCCACCCCACCCTCGCGTCGTGCCCACCATAGCGGCGGGCACCAATCAGTGTTGTAATTTTTTCTATTGTGTAGGTCATTTCTGTCCCTTCTTCAGTTGTTTCATTTCCACAATCAGGCGTCATTTTGCCAGTTGTTTTCCGTCAGCGAAAGCTTTGCCAACGGTTTTCCCAAGTTCGATGTAGTTATGGTGAACGGGGTCGTATGTGATGAGGTGCATTCGCTCCACGTCGGGTTGCCCGTCGGCGGCCAAATACTGCTCGTCGCACTGGATGCTCATGATTTCGGCCACCAGATAGAATCCCGTTTTCGACTCGTCCAGCTTCTGCTTCACGCGGCACTCCAGCGTCATGGGCAACTCCCTAAAGAGCGGCGCATTCACGTTGGGAGCCTTCTCGACGGTCCATCCGGAACGTTCCATTTTGTCGGGCGTGTTGCGTCCGCTGGCGATGCCCACGTAGTCGGCAGCCACCAGTGTATCGGCAGTGGCGAAAGCCACTGTCAGTTCGCTGTTCACGGCCAAGTTGTCGGTAGTCTGGTGCGAGCCCAGCGAAATCATGATTTCGTGCATGTCCCATTGGCCGCCCCATGCTGCATTCATGGCGTTGGGTTTGCCGTCTTTGTCGTAGGTGCCGATAATCAGCACAGGCTGTGGAAGCATCCACGGTTTCGATCCAAAATTCTTCATCATGTTCTTCTTTTTATTAAATAGGTTATTTTATGGTGCAAAAATAGACAAAAAAGTCGAATTGGCCGTCCTTCAGAGCTGATATTTCTTTTTGAAGTCCTCCACTTTCTGCTGTGTGTCGGCCAGAAACTTTTTGTATTCGTTCGACTCCGGATGGAAAGGCTTATGGTCCAGCGCCTGCTGCAGCGGCCTCCATTCGTCCATCATCTGCCTGGCGCGGTCGCCCAGCAGGTGGTCAGTCAGTTGTTGCCAAATGTAGTCGGCGGCCTGCTCGCTGGGGTGCAGCATGTCGGCGGCATAGAAGCGGTAGTCGCGCAGTTCGTCGTTCACAATCTCGTAGGCGGGGAAGTAGCAGAGCGAGTCTTGCTGCTCTGCCGGTGCTTGGGCGAGCACTTGCTGGACAGCCAGCAGCAGCGTAGCCTTGGACAACTGGCTGCCATGGAAACCATATTTGGCATAGCGGATGGGGCTGACGGTGAAGACGATTTTCACGTCGGGGTTGGACTGGCGCAACAGGCTGACGCACTGGTTGAGCGCCTCGGCACAGTCTGCCACGCTGAGTTCTTCTTCGCTGAAGAGCCGCTGAGGGCGCTTTTCGCAGTTATCGACAATCTCGCCCGTCTCCTTGAGCCGATAAACGTGGTTGGTGCCCAGTGTGAGGAAGCACACGTCGCAGCCGTCGGCAGGCAAGGCCCTCTGCAACGTGTGCAGAATGCTGACGGGATTGTACATGGTACCCCTGGGGTTCACCGTTGCGCGAAACTGGTTGTCGGCAAAGCGTCGCCCCATGGTGGCGGCAAAGCAACTGCCCACGAAGAGCAGCCTCTGGTGGGGTTCAATGCGCCATGCAGGCCGTTCGATGGCCACTTCTGTGCGAAACTTCATCATTTTGTCTTTCCCTTTCTCGGCGATTGTCAGCTGCGGCTCACCTGCAGCCCCTTTGTACTGAGCGTCATTTCCACGAAGCGGGCGTTGGCATTGGGCGCATGGGCTGTCAGCAACTGCCTAATGCGCGCGGCGGCCTCGGGGTCTTTGGCCACCATGTAGAGATAGCCTCCCCCACCGGCTCCGGGCAACTTGTAGCCCAGACAGAGGTCGTCCACAATGTCGGTGATGGCCCTGACGGCGGTGGGGTTGGTGCCGCTGTCGAGTTGTTGGTTCTGCTGCCACGTCTTGCGCACGAGCGCACCCATCTCGCCGAAGCGGTTGCGCTGAATGGCGTCGTACATGCCCATGGTGTGCGCCTTCATCTGGCGCAGCAACATGAGTTGGTCGTGCTGGTTGAGGAACATGCGGCGCACTATTTCGGACAATAATTCCTTGGCCGTGCGCGTGATGCCCGTATAATATAATAGGTGGCAGGCTGCATAGTCAGGTTGGGTCCACAGGTCGTTGGGCAACCATCGCACCACCGGGTTTTGGGCAAAGCCGGGCTCGGTTTGCAGCAGTTTCACCCCCTGAAGCAGCCCTCCCGCCTGGTCCTGCCATCCGCCGCCCGTGGTGAGCAGCTGTTCGAGCACCAGTGTGCGGTGAACAATCTCGTTCTTGTCCCAGGCCAACCCGCAGAAGTCGCTCAGCGCACCCAGCACGGTGGCGGCCAGCAGGCTGCTCGTGCCCAGGCCGCTGCCAGCGGGAATGGCCGAGAGCAGCGTCAGCTCTATGCCGCATCCAAACTGTTCCAACTGTTGGCCGAGCGACCCAAACCGCTCGGCCGAATAGTCGGGCAGGAAGCCCGCCAGGGCCAGTGCGGCCTTGGGTATGGAGAACGGGCTGCCCACGCGGCGGAAGTCGGCCAGCTGCTCGTAGGTGTCCACCTGCTCTACGGCACCCAGGTCGATGCTGCGGAGCACGATGTGCCGCTCGCGGCAGGGCCGCACGTAGGCTTGCAGGGGCGGCTGCCCGTTCAGTTCGATGGCCAAGTTGATGACGTTGCCGCCTTCCATCAGACAGTAGGGCGGCGTGTCGGTCCAGCCGCCGGCAATGTCAATGCGAACGGGGCAGCGTCCCCACACAATCTGGTCGGCATAGACCGACATGCGCGGTTGCTGCACAACATCGACGGCCGTCTGGGTGATGCCCTGCCGCAACAGGCCGAAGGCGTGGGCTTCGTCGGCCCCGGGGTCTTCCCCCAAACGGCGCGCCACCTCGGCGCGAAACATGCTGTCGGCTGCCCGGGTGAGCAGCGGTTCATCGGCTGAAAGAGGACGTGCGAGCGGCAGTTTCGACGCGGCAAACTCGCGGGCGGCGTCGTCAAGGTCGATCTGATAGAACACGCTGTGCTGATGGTTGCGGGCCAGCGCAGGCCAGTTTTCGGCGCGGAAGGCTCGCCGTTGGTCGAACAGACGGCGCAGATTGGCGCGGCAGCTCAGTTCGTCGCTGTCCACGCGGTCGTCTATGTGGTAACGGCGCACCTCATAGTCGCTCTCGCCCACGGGCACCACGTCGATGCACTCGCCCGGCTCGAGGCTCACCGTCCAGTCGTTGCGCGGTACGCCCGTGATGATGTGGTCGTGGGTGAGCGTCCAGCCCGCGCCCACATGGCTGTTTTCTATCCAGATGTTGGTGTTCTGGTCGGTAAAGCGGATATCGGTGACGGCGTTCTGCACGAAGATGCTCGGATGGGGCTTGCGGTCGTGGTGCATAATGTGTCGCTGGTCCACCACCAGGTTCTGGATGGTGAGCATCGACGAGAGCAGTTCGCGCGACGTACCGAAGTGATAGAACTCGCCGCCCGGCAGGGGCAGCACAGCCACGCTCAGGGCACTCACTTCGGCATCGGCCAGCGTGGGCTTAGTGCCCAGCGCGCAGCCAAACTCGCCGTAAAGGTCGTAGGGAAGGAAATTGTCCGAGGCGTGGTCTCTCGAGCGGCGCATGAGCACCTCCACAGCGCGGTCGCTGAGCAGCCAAACACCGATGTCGGTCAGATAGAAGTGGTCTCTCTGCAGTTCGCCCAGCTGCCCCACGGTGGGTTTCTGCAACATGCACTTCAGCTGCGACGGACTTGTGCGGTCCATGACGAACACTCCGTGGTTCTTGGCAGTCTCTGGGCCCAACCACAGCCCGTAACAAACCACGTCGGCTTCGGGAATGGGCTGCAGGGGCTGTGTGGCACGGATGTAAACGTCGCCACTCACCACCATGGTGCGCAGCCCCGAGGGAGCCGCCTGCATGATGCGCTCGTAGAGGGGCAGCTGCAGCGACAGCAAATCCTGCGACAACCGCTGCCCCCGCTCCCAGCGGAACACGGGGATGGGGGTCAGTATCTTGCCCGACGGCGCATAAGCCGGCAACCGTCGGCTCTGGCCGCCGGCATGCAGCAGAATGCGTTTCTCGCGGTGGAGCCACTGCCCGAACGTGGAGTCGGCAGAGGTTTCGCGCTCGTCGAGAAAGGCTTTCCACAGCAGCCACGCCGTTCCGCCGCCCGAGCCGAGTTTGTGGTCGGTGGGGTCGGACGTACAGAACCACTCGCTGCGCCGACAGCCGGTGATGTCGTGGAAACAAGACACCAGATTGGGGGGAAGTGACAGTAATTTCTTCATGGCGTTGCTCATTAATGCCGCAAAAGTACATAAAAAACGCGACATAGCACGTCTTTTTGGGAACATTAACGCAACGGCGGCGCCGTCGCCCCAAAACAACAGCCACTGATTTTCAAGGCCTGCTTTGTTTCTTCTGGAGAAAAGCATACGCTACGCGTCTTTGGCTTTCCCTTCGGCGGCCGATTTTCAATTCAAAAATATTGCTGTCCGCTAAAACTCAAATGACCATTAAAAGTCTTCCGCAAAGCCGATAAACAGGCTTTGCGGATACTTTTTTCAAAAAGTAA
>OCTX012273147.1_pt1 | contig 48631 bp, 44 predicted proteins | sample 1539691 | NCBI WGS metagenome assembly OCTX01 (sample SAMN02144231, study PRJEB22623) | gut metagenome | biome: sheep rumen | host: Ovis aries | place: New Zealand
CCATAGTTGCTCTTGTTCACTTGAACGGGGATGCTCTTGGCAAGGTCGTCATAGAGCTCTATGCATACAGGTATCGTGCCGTAGCGGCCGCTCTTCTTGAAATAGCAGAAGTTGTCCATCCATTGGCCGTTGCCACGGTTGAAGGGGTCGGTCTGTTTGTACAGGCCGTCATACAAGTCGCCCCAGGCAGCGTATTTCTGCTCGTCATTGCCGGTGCTGACATTGTTGATTACGGCTATCTTCGTGTTGCCTACCACTTCCTCGCGGGAAGGGATATACATTGTGCCGTCGATAATCTTGCGGAACATGTCGATCCAGGCATTGTCAAAGCCAGGGAAACGGCCCCAGTTGCGGCGGGTATAGCCGTTCACGGTGCTGTTGTTCAGGTTCTGGAAGTCGGAGGTCCATATCAGCTCAGGACCGTCCCATACGGCGCCACCGTTCACGCAGGTCTGCTCCATCACGGTGCCGATGCCGGCAGATTCGGGGTATTTCTTGCCGTGTCCTTCACCCAGCAGGGCGTCAAGGGCACCGTTCCAGCCGCAGTTGTCATAACGGACTCCGTAGTTCTTGGCCAGACCGGAGATGAAAGGAGAGAAGGTCACGCTCTCATTGTTATAAAAGCAGGATGAGGTCGTATATTTGTACAACCACAGGATGGCATCCGGGTATTCGCGGCATGCGGCCAGAAGGTCTTTGTTACGTTTCATCATTCCAATTGGATTCAACGCGTGTGACCATATGTTGCCACAGAAAGAGATGGTGAGGAAACCACCATATTTGTGGTGCATCGGAACCAGCTTCGCAAACAGGGCGATGCGGGAGGCCTGGCTGCTTGAGCTCTTGTCGTTAGCTTCGTCAAAACCCCAGAACTGCTCGGCATAGTTCCAGCCTAAGAAGTTCGGATAGGACTTGAAGAAATACTCGAAGGTCTCAAGGTCGTTGTCCTGGATATGGGTGTGCCCGCCGCTTGCTGGCTGGCAGGTGAACCAAAGGCCGTTGGCCTGGCATACGGATGCCCAAGACTTGTAGGTCTTCACTGCGTTCTGCGGCATCTTGTACACGTTCCTGCTTGTGTCGTACTGACATGATAGCGACAAGTTCATGCAAACGAACGGCTTGATGTCGTCGGGGATCAGATTGATAATCTTTTGGGGGTCGGCCTTGTTCCACACGTCAACATGGACGAGCCATAGTGGATGCCGGTTGTCTATTGGTCGGCGCTGCTGAGAAAATACAGTGGATGTCATTGCTGTGAACATAACCACCAGAATGATTCGGGTAATAATTGATCGGTTCATAATTTTATGGTTTTTTATTTATTGTTTCTGATGCAAATTTAATCATTATATTCTAAATATAGATGCCCATATGTAACATGATTTTCTTTCTTTTTCCTAGATTCCATAATTTGTAACGCAAAAATAAAGAAGTGTAACAAATTCATTCGCCTCTACAATTCATTGAGGGGCCTTATGAGACATACCTTCTGTGGGAACTTTTTTTCTTTTTCGTTACGATAAACGCCGATTTCAATCTTACTCTACGGTTTTTTTATTATTTTTTCACAACTATGGATTTTTTTCTTTATCTTTGCAACAGATTTTTGAAATTATGGAATACAAGACGTTTTCGTATGAGGACATCAAGGCTCAGGTGCAGATGTCTCGATTTTCAACAAGTGAAGGTCCGGATGAGGTTCATGTGATTATTAATCTCATTCCTGATTATTCTACTTTCAATGTACAACTTGAACATATATATGAGGCGGAAAAGAGGCTTCTGAAAGAAATGAATATGGAAAACATGGCTGTGGTCATGAAGCGCTATTTCCTTTCCGATGTGGCCAACCAAAAGCCTCTCATGAAGGAAGAAAAAGACTGTGCTTGCTCTTTCATTCAGCAACCGCCCCTCAATGGAACTAAAATTGCGGTATGGCTTTATTATATAGATAATGTAGAAGTCAAAAATGAGAATGACACTTTCGTGGTGAACCACAATGGCTATACACACCTTTGGAACCTCGGGATGCAGTCAACGGAGGGCGGTTCATATGGTCAGACCCGGACGCTGCTGGAACGTTATGAGGACAAACTGGAAAAGATGGGCGCGAATATTGCTGAGAATTGCATAAGAACTTGGTTCTTCGTCAGGGATGTGGATTTCCAATACACGCCTATGGTCGTTGCTCGAAGAGAAAATTTTGAGTTCCAGGGGCTTACCAAAGACACCCATTTCATTGCGTCAACAGGTATTTGTGGAGTCCCAGACTCAACAAAAGCAATCATCCAGTTTGGTGCATACGCCATCAAAGGACTGCAGAAAGAGCAGCTGACACACATTCATGGCAGTTCCCATCTGAATCCTACTCATGAATATGGTGTGACGTTTGAAAGAGGAACGGCGGTTCATTATGGCGACCGCGATCATGTGATTATATCCGGTACGGCCTCCATCAACAACAAAGGCGAAGTGATGTACCCGGGGGATGTCGTGAAGCAGACCTGCAGGATGTGGGAAAATGTTCAGGTACTCCTGAATGAGGCGGGAGCAGACTACGATAACGTCATGCAACTCGTCATCTATCTGAGGGATATATCGGATTACCACACCGTAAAGCCTCTCTTCGACGAGAAATTTCCTGACATCCCGAAAGTGTTCACGCTGGCACCTGTCTGCAGGCCGCAATGGCTCATTGAAATGGAGTGCGTGGCTCTTAAGCCTGCTGAATATAGTCAGTTTAATCCTTTCTAATGATATTTCATTGATCAATGCGTTCTACGATTAAATATGCTGAACGGTGTCTCAGGGACGAGGCACAGGCTTTACTTGACATCATACCTACTCTCGATGTGAATTTTGATAAAATGGTGGACCTTATCTACCATTGCAAGGGACATGTCGTATGTACCGGAGTGGGGAAGTCGGGACACGTCGCAGCTAAAATGGCGGCCACCCTTTCCAGTACCGGGACTCCGGCGTTCTATCTCAACACGCTGGATGCTTTTCATGGAGACCTCGGCATGATCACCACAGACGACGTGGTCATCATGCTGTCTAATTCTGGAAACACTGACGAATTGCTCAGAATCATACCTTATATGCAGGAGAGATGCATACCGGTGGCCAGTATGACCGGAGATTCCAGCTCATTGCTTGCCAAACATTCTTTCGTACATCTCTTGGTCAAGGTGGAAAGGGAGGCGTGCCCGCTCAATCTGGCACCTACGTCTTCCACAACTGCCGCAATGGCAATGGGCGATGCCATCGCCATTGCGCTGATGCAGATCAGAAAGTTCAAGGCGAACGATTTTGCCATGTTCCATCCTGGGGGATACCTTGGACACAAGCTGCTCACTCAGGTCAAGGACGTGATGTATAAGGACAACCTGCCGATTATACCCAAAGACATGCTGCTTGTCGACGCTATCATTGACATCAGCAAGGGCAAGCTCGGACTCGGTGTCATTCTCGAAAACAATAAGGTGCAGGGTATCATTACCGACGGTGACATCAGACGAGCGGTGGAGGATGCCAAGGACAACCTGCTCAATGTGAAGGTGGAGGATGTGATGACCAAGAATCCCAAAACCATTCATCCGGAAGCTAAGCTGACGCAAATCCAATATATGTTCAGAAAGTTTAAAATACATTCTCTCCTTGTGGTCGACGATAACAGGCACCTCATTGGTATTGTGGATTATTTTGCCATTATGAACTGATTCATTCATGATCAATATGATTCAAAAACATATAGCCTTTTGTGCTGTACTTTTACTTACCCTCTTTCTGACGGGGTGCGACGGGAGTCAAAACAAGCAGACTGACCTCGCACGAAAAAGAAGGAAAGAAAAAAATGAAAAGAGGAATGAGGCCATAATCAGGAAAAATGAACAGATCGACCTCGACTTGCTACGGCAAATGGTGGAAAACGAAAAGACCCAATGCCCGAAGGATGTAGGTTCGGGAATCATAGTGGATGATGTCGAACTAAAAGACACTGCCATGATTATAAGCTGCGAATGCAGTAACGATAACTTTCTGAAGGCTTTAGGTTCCGATTTGAAGGACGACGTCAGGAAGAGCATCACACTCTCCATCTGCCAGAACGAGAACGATGTGAAAAGGATGAGGCTACTCAGAAAAACGAATACCGCCATCGTCTATCTTTTTAAAGACGAAACGAACAAGCAAAGTTATACACTGTCCATTCCTGCAGACCAACTTCCGGACTCAATCCCGTCTCCGAAGATTGTAGAGCATATGGCCAGAACGATGTTCGTCAATAACTTGAATTCTGATCTGCCACAAAAAATCAGCAATGTTATGACACAGCAGAAAGCCGAGCTTCTTGGCGATAATGTTGTTATTTCAATCGTATGCGATGAGGATGCTGTCGATATGGACAAAGTGAAGGAAACGGCAAAAGAAAATAAAAGTACTATGCTACAGGCGATGAAAAACGACCCGGAAGGAACCGCTTTCCTCAAGACTGTAGGGGGGCTGAATTGCAATATTGTCTATCGTTATCAAGGCAGTCAGTCTGGAAAGACCGTAGATATTACAATTAGCAAGAAAGATATGAATTAATGTATAACTTTTATTATAAGGCATGATCTAATAATTAGCTTTAGGCTGTGTTTAGACCATTTTTGAGCAGATTTGCCCACAATCTTGTAGGAGCGTAGCGAGCTACGGTTTAAGAAATTAAGGGCAAAGATGCCAACAAGAGGCAAACACAGGCAAAGATAATTCTTAAGGATTTATTAATTTTAGATTTTGCCATAAATACTAAACCTATGAAAAAAATCTTATTTTCTTTGTTGGCCATCTGCTTTTCTATGGCTACAGCTCAGGCACAGACTCTGAAATTCATGGGGGTTCTCATGGGAAGTACGTCTGCCGATTTCAAGGTCATGCTCAGCGAGAAGGAATTCAACGAACCTGTCAAGCAGGGAAATGTAGATTTCTACAAAAACGGAATGTTCGAGGACAGAAAAGCGACTGTGGCGGTCTATAACAATGACGCTGATAAAATCAACAGGATTGTTGCTTATATCGAAGTCGAGAGCGAAGGTGAGGCTAATGTCATCATCAAAGAACTGGGACAACGATTCCTGCAACAGAACAAGGGATTTATGCTGAAAGACTTGTCCCAGAACGGAAAAATCCTCCACATCTATTCTCGGAAAGACGACTATAGCGAGTATGTTGCAATAGAATTTGCGGCGGGCGACAAAAAACTGAATGTTCAGTATATCCTTGCCCAATAATTATTTACGATTAGCAACATTCCACTTAAAAAACGTTCACGTTTCTATTGAAATGTGAACGTTTTTGCTATTGCTATGGATGCCCATGATATAGGACTGATTCTATTTATGATTAGTAGAATGGAAATGGGGTTATTCTTCTCCTTCTTCTTCGTAATTGAGAGGCATCGTGGTGATATCTTGTTCTTGAGCTTTCTCTATATGGAGGTCGCCTGATTTACTAATCTGTACGTCTATGAAATAACCGTATTCATCACTTTCCTCTGGGTCACTGATAGTTGCAAGAAAATGGAATTTTGACTGTCCCTCACGCTTGGCTGAGAAATAGTTGAAATTCGTCAACGACATCTTCTTTAGGTCTTTGGAAGGGACAATTTCCTTGAAAGTGCTTTTCGTGAATTTTTTTCGGAATATTTTTGAACTGTCGTTGCGTATGGTTAAGTCTACTTCGTTGTCATGATATTCCAAACCGGAAAAACTCATTACGGTAGGGAGGCTGTCCACTGGGTGAAAATCATATTCGTAATGATAGAGCGTCTGATTCAGACTGACTGTGTCATGAACTTCTTTTCTGGGTAAATCCACTATTGTGTCTGGGACTTCGGGCACGTCCCAAGTCGTTTCTTCAATGTTGTCCTTTTTGGTGTCTTCGCATGAGCAGGAAGACAATTGTAATAATAGCAAGAGTGCAATAGAACTGAATAGAATTGAATTCGTACGCATTTTGTTTTCTGTGTTGAATTTTTTCACAAAATAAGTAAAATATAACGACATGTACAAAGGTTTTTTGAAAAAATTTATATAATAATGTGTTTATCTTGAAAAAAAGGTGTAACTTCGCAGTATAATTCAAATAGAATGATTACAAAAAAGAAAAAGATTAAAAGAAACTGGCATACTCTTCCCGGTGTTCCACTTACCGAGATGGATAAAATTATTTTTTCCTGGCAAAACAAAGGAAAACTTGTGCCGAAAAGAGAACTGATTAAGACGAAAGAACAAATAGAGGGCATAAGAAAGGCTGGTGTTCTCAATACCGCTGTACTCGACGAGGTGCAAAAACAAATCGCCCCGGGGATGTCCACCGAGCAAATCAATACCATTGTGCATGAGTACACGGTAAGCCATGGGGGAATACCGGCACCACTCAACTATGAAGGATTCCCCAAGAGTGTCTGTACCAGTGTCAATGAGGTTGTTTGCCATGGAATTCCTGATGAGGATGAAATCCTTGAGGAGGGTGACATCGTTAATGTTGACTGCACTACCATACTCGATGGATATTATGCCGACGCTTCTCGTATGTTTGTCATCGGTAAGACTACACCCCAGAAACAAAAGCTGGTGGATGTTGCTAAGGAATGTCTTGAAATCGGCATGAAGGCAGCCAAGCCTTATTGTTTTGTGGGCGATATTGGATACGAAATTGCGAAACATGCACATAAAAATGGATTCTCTGTCGTCAGAGACCTTTGTGGACATGGAGTGGGACTTCAATTCCATGAAGAGCCCGACGTACTTCATTATGGGAAAAAAGGCACGGGCATGCTGCTTGTACCTGGTATGGTTTTCACTATCGAACCGATGATCAACATGGGCGACTGGAGAGTGTTCATTGATGAAGAAGATGGATGGACAGTTGTTTCTGAAGACGAGGAGCCAAGTGCACAGTGGGAACATACTTTCCTTATGACTGATACAGGACTCGAAATTCTCACATACTAAACTTCCACTTTTTACTCCCTTTTCTACTCGCACTTAACCACATATGAATGATATTTATATTATAGGTATTGAATCATCATGCGACGATACTTCTGCCGCTGTTATTAAGAACGGATTCCTTTTGTCGAATGTTACGGCCAGTCAGGCTGTGCATGAGGCTTACGGTGGCGTTGTACCGGAACTTGCATCCAGGGCACATCAACAGAATATTGTCCCTGTGGTTGATATGGCTTTGAAAAAAGCTGGCATCAGCGCGGAAATGCTTTCAGCGGTGGCAGTCACAAGAGGACCTGGATTGATGGGGAGCCTGCTTGTCGGAGTCTCTTTCGCTAAGGGACTGGCCATATCTCTCGGAATTCCTCTAATCGACGTTAACCATCTGCAGGGTCATGTTCTGGCGCATTTCATTAAGGAGGAAGGAATAGAACCTCATATCCCTCAATTCCCGTTCTTGTGCCTGTTGGTCAGTGGAGGTAATTCACAAATCGTCAAGGTAAACGCATACAACAAGATGGAAATCATCGGGCAGACCATCGATGATGCTGCGGGAGAGGCTATAGACAAGTGCTCAAAAGTCATGGGGATGGGATATCCAGGAGGCCCAATCATCGACCGACTGGCCAGACAGGGAAATCCCAAGGCTTTCTCTTTCGCCAAACCACATATCAAGGGATATGATTACAGTTTTTCTGGTTTGAAAACTTCTTTCCTTTATTCTCTGAACAAGTGGATGAAGGATGACCCGGATTTTGTGGAACATCATAAAGAAGACTTGGCGGCATCATTCGAGAAGACCATTGTGGATGTTCTTATGGACAAATTGCTAAAAGCTGCTAAGGATTTTAAAATCAGACAAGTGGCTGTTGCGGGTGGCGTTTCTGCCAACACCGGACTCAGAAATGCTTTTCTTGAATTTGCAAAGAAATATAATTGGACGGTATATATCCCTAAATTTTCGTTTACAACTGACAATGCAGCCATGATTGCAATTACTGGATATTTCAAATTCCTCGACAAGGATTTCTGTTCCATTGACTTACCGGCTTATGCCAGAATGGAAAATAAATGATGGATGTACCTGAGATTATAAATAGGATGAGAAAAAAAGGTCTTTCTCTTGCCACGGCCGAAAGCTGTACTGGAGGAAGAATTTCTTCTGCTATTACAGCGGTTTCTGGAGCTTCTGATGTGTTCCAAGGGGCTGTCGTTGCATATCAGTCGCGTATTAAGACTGAATTGCTGGGAGTTCCTGAGGAGGTGATAATAAAGTACGACGTGGTCAGCGAGCAAGTCGTCAGTCGTATGGTCCGTGGAGCCTGCAAATGTCTTTCGGCCGACATTGCTATCGCTTCTACTGGCTATGCCGGACCTTCGTCTGCTAACCCGAATATCCCTGTCGGTACCATCTGGATTGCCTGTGGCACAGAAAATGAGGTACTGACCAAGTGCCTGAGTCTTAAAGGCGACAGGATACATAATGTTGAAAGAGCCGTAGAAGAGGCTTTTTGTTTGCTTGAAGATTATATTAACCATATACAATATAACTGCTTATTTTGAAGGAAGAGCATTTTTTCTATACACCGAAGATAAGAGAATCCAATTTGCTGCCTGACGAGGAGTTTGCACATGTCGTCAGGGTCTTGCGTTTTGGAGTAGGCGACCATATCCATCTTATGGATGGAGTGGGGTATTTCTACGATGCTCAAATCAAGCAGGTCACTAAGAAATTCTGCGAATTTGAAGTTGTCAATGAGGTATTCCACCCAAGAAAAAACGATGCTTGGCTCCATGTGGCAATGGCTCCGACTAAAAATATCGACAGGACTGAATGGTTCGTGGAAAAAGCTGTGGAAATCGGAGTAGACGAAATCACTTTCCTCGATTCGGAATTTTCTGAGAGAAAAAGGATTAATCTGGAAAGGATGGACAAAATCATTGTCTCTGCAATGAAGCAAAGCCGTAAACCCTACAAGACCATTCTTAATCCCCTCACAGACTTCAGTCATTTTATTGCAAACGCAAAAGAGAACCGAAAATTTATTTGCCATTGCTATGGCAATGACAATGCTGTTGAGCTGAAAGAAAAAATACTGCTTAGAGACTCACTGTCCGCCGGAGACAGAGCTGTTGTCATGGTCGGGCCTGAAGGCGACTTCAGTTTGAAAGAAGTTGCAGCGGCTGAAAAACTTGAATTTCAGTCGGTCAGCCTTGGCGAGAGCAGATTGAGAACTGAGACTGCTGCTGTTGTGGCTGTACATATTTTGAATCTTTTCACGTGACTATCCTAATATTTCCTAACTTTTAAAATTATTTTTTATGAAAGCGTTGAGAAATTACATGATGATGCTGCTGGCCGCTGTATTGGCTGTTGCATGTACGAATAACGATTATCAGGTAGTTATCCCTAAAAATGCAAATTTTGTTGCTTCTTTTAATTTTAAAAATTTATTTGAGGATATCGACATACCTGAGGAAACGACGAATAATCTTAAGTCTCTCATGGGAATGGCTTTCTCTGGTCAGGATAGAGACAACATGGAGGAATTTCTTGATGGAAAAACATCATTCGGCATTGATTTCTCCGAGCCTGTTTTGGCTTTTTCTGCTCCGGATTGCCCGTTAGGCATTTCTATGAAAGTAGATAACGAGGATAATATCGATAAACTCATCGAGTTGCTCATCAGACAGGACTTGTGCAAAAAAGTTAAGGAGAAAGACGGATTTAAGTGGACTACTCTGCTTGGAGATTTCAGGATTGCATACAATGGCAGTTCCATTCTTATCTGTGGAGATGTCAATGAGAACGACATGAAAAAATTATTCGACAATAATGAGGAAAACAGTTTTGTCACAACGCCTGATTTTGAGAGACTGACAAAGAAAGAATCTCCTTTGTCGGTTTTCCTTCACTTCGCCTCAATGGAAGGACAGGAAAATTTGCCACTGATTAACGAACTGCTTCCGGAAGGGGTTAAATTAAGCGACACAAGCCTCTTGACTGACTTGGTTTTGGAAAAAGGACATGCCGACATCAATGCGGAGATTTACAGCAATAAAGAGAATGTGCAGGCTCTGCTGGAGGACGCTGATAAGAATTTCCAAAAAATTCATGGAGATTTCATCAAGGCGCCGGCCAACTTCCTTGCTTGGTTTGGAATGGGAGTCAAAGGAGAAGACCTTCTGAAGAAACTGAAATCTAACGATGACATCAACGGAATGATGATGATGGTGGACAGAGCTATTGACTTGCAGAAAATCATTAAGACCATGGACGGCGACCTGGCTGTTGTCATGCCTCAGATGAACGACGCTGGAAATCCTGACGTGGTGCTCACTGCCAAATTGAAAAATGAGGATTTCCTCAAGGATGTGGACTACTGGCAGGAGCAAATGAAGGACTGGAATATCAAGATGGTGGAAAACGACAAGAACGAATTTACTCTTTTCCTTGATGAAGAATCTCAAGACGGTATAAAATGGGGTGTGGATGATAAGAATGTCTACTTCACTTCTCAGAACACTTCATACAAGAAGACTTTTGCTGATACCAATCCTTTGCTCGACGAGCAGGCTGAGGACATCAAGAACTCCATCCTCTATCTTTGTGTCAACCTCAATCCTGTATTCGACAGTGTCAAGGATGCTTTGAGACAGCAAATGGGAGATATGGCTGAGGTGATTAATAACATAGAATATCCGTTCGACAAGTTTGTTGTGAAAGCGAATAATGCGAGAAGTTGTACTTTCTCTATTTCGCTTAAAGACAAGAATAAAAATGTAATTAATGCCTTGTTCGAACTTTATGGTCAGGTACAGGATATGGCTTTGAAAATGATGAATTAACCATCCTGTAGTCTTCTGTTTTTTACATATTTACCATCGCTTTTTTCGATTTTTACTCAATTTGTTTTTGAAATGAATGTAATTTCTCTGAATAATACGGTTCCTGAGGTTTTCGCTAATAGAACTGACATGGACAGTGACATCTGGGGAAAACAGGCTCGCTTCGAGAAAGGAAAGCTATACCTGGTCGAGGCGGGTTCCGGGACCGGAAAGTCTTCACTGCTTAGTTATATCTATGGATTCAGAAGGGACTACCAGGGCGATATCTTGTTTGATGAGACGAATATTAATGCTTTTTCCATCAAAATGTGGACTGAGCTGAGAAAGAAGACGATATCACTGCTCTGGCAGGAACTCAGGCTCTTTCCCGAGCTCTCTGCATGGGAAAATGTCGTCATTAAGAATAACATCACTAAATTTCAAAATAAGAAAACCATGGTTGCATGGTTTGAACAATTGGGTATTCAGGATAAGATGGACACCATTGTCGACAAAATGTCCTTCGGACAGCAGCAGAGGGTGGCGCTCATCAGGGCGCTATGCCAGCCTTTCGACTTTATTTTCGTCGACGAGCCTATCAGCCATCTTGATTCGGTCAATGCAAATATTATGGCTGAGATCATTCTCGCTGAAGCGAAAAGACAGGGGGCCGCGATCATTGTCACCAGCATCGGAAAACGACTGGAGTTAGAATACGACCATGTTTTCAATTTGTAGGATATGATTTAACCACTTGGTCCCTTTGTCTTTTTGGGTAAATCGTAGACGAATTAATGAATCAGTTAAATATTATATATAAAATACTCTGTCGCCTTGTCTGACGAATATTGTTTTACTTTCTCTTAATCTGTAATCTACTCTCTTTATGTCCCTAATTTGGAAGTTGTTGAGGCAACATATCAGTATTCCTCAGTTTGCTGGTTTTTTTCTGGCAAACCTCGTCGGAATGACTATAATATTTCTCGGTATTCAGTTCTATAACGATATCAACGCTGTCTACTCCAGTGAGGACAGCTTTATGAGGGAAGACTATCTCATTGTCAACAAAGAGGTCTCTCTTGTCAAGTCTATTACTGGAGGTAACGTGGGGTTTTCGGACGATGAAATCAAGGAAATCAAAAGTCAGGATTTCGTCAAGAAATTTGGTGTTTTCACACCGTCTAACTTCATGGTCAGGGCTGGATTTGATATTCAAGGACTCGCTCATTTCTCTACTGACATGTTTTTTGAGGCCGTTCCTGACGATTTTGTGGATGTGGAGAAGGAAGGATGGAATTTCAGTCCGGAAGACAACACCATTCCCATCATCATACCGAAGACTTATCTTGACCTTTATAACTTTGGATTCGCGCAAAGCCGGAATATGCCAAAAATGACTGAAGGGGTGCTTGAGGCGATTAAAATAGATATAACAGCTAGGGGAAACAATGACGAGCAAATCTACAACGGGCATATCTATGGATTCTCTAATCGGATTAACACCATACTCGTTCCTCAGAAGTTCATCGACTATGCTAACAAACGATTCTCGGGCAACAATGACAAGTCTGCTGCAAGGGTCATCATGCAGGTGGACAATCCTACGGATGACAATATCACCAAGTTTCTGCAAGACCATAATTATGTGACGGACGAAGACAAACTTGATGCTTCAAAAACTAACTATCTGCTCAAGATTGTTCTTTCTATTGTGCTTATCATTGGCCTGATTATCTGTCTGTTGGCCTTCTTTGTCCTCATGCTCAGCATTTATCTGCTTGTAGAGAAAAACAGTGCCAAACTCCAGAATCTTATGATTATCGGTTACTCGCCTGCGAAAGTGGCACGCCCATATCAGATTCTTTCTATCGCACTTAATCTTCTTGTGGCTCTGATTTCCGTGTTTATCGTCTTCTTGATGAGAAAATGGTATGTCAGCCTCTTTGAGGATTTCTTCCCTGACCTTGACATTCCTTCGTTCATGCCTACATGGATTATGGCCATTGGTATTTGTGCTTTCATTTCTATGGTTAATTTTTTCGCAATCAATAGGAAGGTTCTTTCTGTATGGGCTAAGAAATAAAGACCGGACTTTTATTCTTTGTTAATTATGAAACAACTTATTCAGTTATATAAAAATTATTTCGGATCTGACCCTGCTGACATCAAGTTGCTCAAGGGAGCCGGAAGCAACCGTAAGTATTATAGAATTTTCCCCAGTGATAAATCTGAGCCATCAATCATTGGTGTTGTTGGAACTTCTGCGGAGGAAAACAAGGCTTTTTTCAACTTAGCCACTCTTTTTGCTGCAAGAAAACTCTATGTGCCTGCTGTTTATGCTATCTCTGACGATGCTGCTTGCTATCTTCAGGAAGACCTTGGCGATACTTCGCTGTTCGATTTTATCAGAAATGGCAGAGAAAGCAATGGCAATTATGACGGAATGGAGATGGCCATGATTGAATTGGTAATTAGGGAACTGGCACATATGCAGATATCCATGGATTCACCTTATGTCTTCAAGCAGTGCTATCCTTTGGAAGCTATGGATCGAAATAGCATTATGTTCGACCTCAACTATTTCAAATACTGTTTCCTTAAATTAAATGGTAATGAGTTCAATGAGGTGAAACTTCAGGAGGACTTCGAACATCTTGCCGACGATTTGCTGAATGTAGGTGAATATGGATTCCAATTTCGGGATTTCCAAGCACGTAATGTCATGCTGAAAGAGGGTAGGCCTTTCTATATCGATTTCCAGGGAGGAAGGAGAGGTCCTCTTTATTATGATTTGGCTTCTTTCCTCTGGCAGGCATCGTCACGATTCTCCGACGAATTCAGAAACAAAATGGTCGATGCATATATAGATGAACTTTCGGCTCTGAAACCTGTCAATCCCGATGATTTCAAAACAAAACTAGACTTGTTTGTACTTTTCAGAACTTTACAGGTGCTGGGTGCTTATGGATTCAGAGGTCTATGGGAGAAAAAACAGCATTTCATTGAAAGCATACCGCTTGCTCTCAAGAATCTGAAAGATATTCTCGCCAAAAACACTTGCGATGCTTATCCTTATCTGAAACAAGTGGCTGTGCAATTGACTGATGAGGACAAGGTAATGTCCGACAATCAAAAAAATGAAGTGCAATCGCTCATCGAAAACGATAAAAACTATTTGAAACTTTCCGACAAACCTCTGGTTGTCAGAATCTTCAGCTTCTCATATAAAAAAGGTATTCCTGAGGATGAGTCAGGAAACGGAGGAGGATATGTGTTTGACTGCAGAAGCACACACAATCCTGGCCGATATGACCAGTATAAGAAGATAACTGGGCTCGATCAGCCTGTCATCGAATTTCTTGAGCAAGATGGTGAAATCCTTCAATTTATGGAAAGTGTCTATAAATTAGCGGATTTCCATGTTCAGCGTTTCATCGACAGGGGATTCACCAACCTCATGTTCTCTTTCGGATGCACTGGAGGACAGCACCGAAGTGTGTATGCGGCACAACATTTAGCACAGCATATCAATGATAAGTTTGGAGTCGAGGTGCATGTCTGTCATAGAGAGCAAAACATTACTCAGGTGCTTGAGGCTGTCTGATTTCTGACTGCAATTTTTGTATGATGCCATCACACCCGTCTTCTAAGAGGTCTAGCACCAGTTCGAAGCCGCTGGAGCCACCATAGTAGGGATCCGGGACAATGTCAGATTCCTTATCAATGAAATATTCTGTCATTTTGTGAATCTTTCCAAGTTCTGAATCATTTCTGGCACCACGGCGAAGACGCTGTATGTTTTGGTCGTCCATGCCGATGATTAAGTCAAAATACTCATAGTCTTTTCGTTGTATCGGACGTGAACGGTGGGTCAGTGTGTAGCCTCTTCGGCTGGCATGCTGACGCATCCGGGAGTCCGACAATTCTCCCTCATGATAGTCAATCAGACCGGCGGAGTCTACCTCCACCATGTTGTCCATTCCGGCTTGCTTCAGTTTTACGCGCAACACTTCCTCTGCGGCCGACGACCGGCAGATGTTGCCTAAACAGACAAATAATATGTTATAACGGTGTTCCATTTTTTTCTGTGCGCTGATAACATAGATAATATTTCTTTACGTGCTTTGACAAGGTGTCGATGTTCAGCATGTCTGACACTTGAGCCACATCGTGGATCGTCCCGTCTTTTTCCAATATCTCTATGTTGTCATCATAGATGTTATACATGTCTTTGCCTACTTCTTTTTCAGAAATGAGGTATTGCACTGTCTCATCTCGGCTGATCTTGTGATACTGACTCACTTCTTCTATCTTCTCTTCTATGTATGACGGGTCGAATGGGCTGTCGCTTGTCTCCACCTTGAAGATATTCCGGTTGATGAGATTGGAACTCAGCAGTGACAATATTTTGTCATCATGGCGTTGCCAAACTTTCAGGGCACTCCAGATGTCATTGTCGTCAAGGTATAGGAATTGGTCCAAGCAGACTGGGTCTTCCAGAAACTGATTCCTGTCTATCTGGTTATACAAGAAATAATGAAGAGAGGGAGAGCAAAAAAGCAGCTCACCTTGGTTGGCAAGGAATTTTGCACGCTGAAGCACGCGGATAAGCATCAACTCTGCTGATACGGCTGTCTTGTGAAGATAGACCTGCCAATACATCAGACGACGGCTCACGAGATAGTTCTCGATGGAATAGATTCCTTTTTTTTCCACTACCAGATGGTCGTCGACAACGTTCAGCATATCTATTATTCGTGATGAACCGATATTCCCTTCGGTCACCCCGCTGAAGAAGGAGTCGCGCCTAAGGTAGTCCAGACGGTCAACATCAAGTTGGGAGGATATCAGCTGGTGAAGAAACTGTTTAGGATATTCGTTCTTGAATATCTTGATGGCCAACGTCAACTCTCCGCGCATTGATTGGTTCAGACGCTCCATAATCAGCAACGAGATCTCTTCGTGCGACACACCGCTGATCAGGGTATGTTCAAGTACATGAGAAAAAGGACCGTGTCCGATGTCATGCATCAGAATCGCGGCGCTCACTGCCTCTTCTTCCGAGTCAAATATGAAATGGCCTTTGCGTATTAGCGATCGCATGGCATTTGTTACCAGATGGTAAGCACCAATTGAATGCTGAAAACGAGTATGTTGAGCACCAGGAAACACCATATAAGCCAATCCCAACTGCTTGATACGGCTCAAACGGTAAAAATAGGGGTGCTTTACGATGTCTAACAGGATGCCACGGGGAATGCGGATGAAACCGAATACGGGGTCGTTGATGATTTTATAGTCCACGGGCTGTTAATATTGATGACATTTCTCCTTGAACTTCACGTGCCTTCTCACCAGCTACTTCTGCGAAACGTTCTGTAGAATCCGCATAGATGATTGCACGCGATGAGTTCACAATTAGACCGCAGTCTGCATTCATACCATATTCACAGACTTCTTGCAGACTGCCGCCTTGGGCTCCTACACCTGGGACTAATAAGAAATGATTGGGTACAATCTTGCGTATGTCCGCAAATAATTTCCCCTGAGTGGCACCGACCACATACATCATGTTTTCATCATTTCCCCATTGCTGGCTTCTTTTAAGCACTTTCTCAAATAAACGCTCGCCTGAATTATCCTCTGTCAACTGGAAATCATGTGAGCCTTTGTTGGATGTCAAAGCCAGTAATATCACCCATTTACCAGGATATTGAAGAAATGGTGTTACGGAATCCTCACCCATATAGGGAGCCACGGTAAGGGAGTCAAGATTCATTTCCTCAAAGAAGGTGCGGGCATACATTGAACTTGTATTACCGATGTCACCACGTTTAGCATCTGCGATGATAAAGTGATCGGGATAATTTTCGTTCAGATATTGTATGGTCTTTTCAAATGAAATCCAACCTTTCACTCCATTGCTCTCATAAAATGCCAGATTAGGCTTGTAGGCTATACAATAGGGAGCTGTTGAGTCGATGATAGCTTTGTTGAATGAAAATATTGGGTCATCTGCGTCAAGTAGATGAGCGGGAATCTTCTTGATATCTGTATCCAGTCCTACGCACAGGAAACTTCTTTTTATCTTTATTTGTTCTATCAGTTCTTGCTTTGTCATACTATTCCTTCTTTTGTTGTTAATGATTAAATGTTCTTTTGGGTAATTAGCAAAATATTCAGTCAATCGTACATAAAAAATTGATTAATGTCTAAATGCCTAAATAAATAGTAAATCGTCAATCGTACAAAAAATTGATTAATATCTAAATGTCTAAATAAATAGTAAATCGTCAATCGTACATGAAAAATTGATTAATGTCTAAATGCCTAAATAAATAGTAAATAGTAAATCGTCAATCGTACATGAAAAATTGATTAATGTCTAAATGTCTAAATAAATAGTAAATCGTAAATAGTAAATCGTAAATACTTACAGTTGTGCTTCTTTCAGTCGCTCTGCATTCTCGGCTATGATCAGATGGTCGATGCAGTCCTGGATGTCACCGTCCATAAAAGCCGCCAGATTATATATCGTATAGTTGATTCGGTGGTCCGTTATACGACCCTGGGGATAGTTGTATGTGCGAATCTTTGCGGAGCGGTCTCCTGTTGATACCATCGTCTTTCGACGGGAGGCGATGTCATCTATATATTTTTGGTGCTCGCGGTCGTAGATGCGGGTACGAAGACGGGCCAAAGCCAGCTCTTTATTCTTGGGCTGGTCACGGGTCTCGGTACATTCCACAAGGATTTCTTCCTTTTCCCCTGTGTTTGGATTGGTCCACATATAGCGGGCACGGACACCAGATTCCACTTTGTTTACATTCTGACCACCTGCACCTGAAGAGCGGAACGTGTCCCATTTCACTTCGCCTTCATTTATCTGAACATCGAACGGCTCAGCTTCTGGAAGGACGGCTACGGTGGCGGCGGAAGTGTGAACACGCCCCTGAGTCTCCGTCGCTGGAACACGTTGAACACGGTGAACGCCGGATTCATATTTCAATATGCCGTAGACTCCTTCACCTTTCACGTTGAACACGATCTCCTTATAACCGCCGGAGGCTCCTTCGCTGAAACTTGATATCGACAGATGCCAACCCTTGCTCTCAATATATTTGCTGTACATTCGGAAGAGGTCGCCTGCAAATATTGCTGCTTCATCACCGCCCGTTCCACCGCGGATCTCCATCGTCACGTTCTTGCCGTCCTCTGGGTCGGCTGGAATCAGGAGCAACTTTATTTTCTCTTCCAGTTCCGGCAGCAATTTTTCGTTTTTGTCTAATTCTTCACGCGCAATTTCCTTCATCTCGGCGTCATCTTCCGTCATCACAAGGTTTTTGGCTTCTTCCAAATTCGACAGGCACTCGATATATTCCTTTCTTGCTGCTACCAGCTGCTCCAGGTCTTTGTATTCTTTTGTCAGTTTAACGTATCGTTTCTGGTCGCCTATCACATTTGGGTCGGTAATAAGCACTGAAACTTCTTCAAATCGGCTTACCAGGCCGTCTAATTTCTCTAATATGTTATTATTTGCCATTTAATGAAGTGGATTTTTTTTGATTTCTTTCCTGGATATTTTGTTTGTGAGTCTTCTGTCAACCAAGACTTCCATCCAGATTCTTGTCTTCATGTCTTCTTGACTTCACGAAGACGAGACAACTTATAATATGTAACGGTTACTTAATATGTAAATGTGCCGTATTCACTCTCGATTAGAAGACCTTTTTTGCCTTCTTCTATATGGCCCACTACCTGTGCGTCTATGTTGAAACTCTTACTGATTTCTATCACTTTCGATGCGGAAGCTGATGGTAGGTATATTTCCATTCTGTGCCCCATATTGAATACCTTGTACATCTCTTCCCAGCTCGTACCGCTCTCTTCCTGGATGGCTTTGAAAAGAGGAGGTATGGGGAACATGTTATCTTTCACAACCTTACAGTTGTCGCTTACAAAGTGCAGCACTTTTGTCTGAGCCCCGCCTGTGCAATGAACCATTCCGTGAATCTCACCTCGTATCTCGTCCAGGATTCTTTTGATTACTGGCGCATAGGTGCGGGTAGGGGACAATACCAGCTGACCGGCATTCACTGGGCTGCCTGCAACGGGTTCTGTCAAGCCGTATTTACCACTATACACCAGCTCTTCGGGTACGGCATGGTCGTAGCTTTCTGGGTAGGACTTGGCCAGACTTTTGTTGAACATGTCATGGCGGGCGCTTGTCAAGCCATTGCTTCCCATTCCGCCATTATAACTGTGCTCATATGTTGACTGTCCGGTGCTCGACAAGCCGACGATTACGTCGCCTGGGACAATGTTGGCATTGTCTATCACGTCGCTTCTCTTCATTCGGCATGTCACGGTTGAGTCTACGATTATCGTGCGGACCAGGTCGCCTACGTCAGCGGTCTCTCCGCCGGTGGAGTATATGCCAATTCCCATCTCTCGCATCTGGCTTAAGAGTTCGTCTGTGCCATTGATGATGGCGGAAATCACTTCACCGGGAACTAACATCTTGTTACGGCCGATTGTTGAGCTTACCAATATGTTGTCGGTCGCACCTACGCATAGCAGGTCGTCTGTGTTCATTATCAGCGCGTCTTGAGCTATTCCTTTCCATACGCTCAGGTCGCCGGTGGATTTCCAGTACATATAGGCTAAGCTCGATTTCGTTCCGGCCCCGTCTGCATGCATGATGTTGCAATAGGCGGGATCTCCTCCGAGTATGTCCGGGATTATCTTACAGAAGGCACGTGGGTAAAGGCCTTTGTCTATGTTTTTGATTGCGTTATGAACGTCTTCTTTCGCTGCGCTTACGCCACGCATCATGTATCTCTGGTTCTGGTCCATCTTTTTGGTGATTATGAGGGTGGATTGATATTTAATTTGTTTGATTTTCTGTTTCCGGGGAGGCCGACGGCCTTTTTATGCCGTTACGCTCCAACAACGCATTTATACTTGGCGACTGGCCACGGAAGCGAACGTATAAGGTCATGGGATGTTCAGTACCGCCGCGCGACAGCACGTTGTCCTTAAAGCGTTTTGCTGTGGATTTGTTGAATATGCCGGTCTCTTTGAACAGGGAGAACGCATCGGCATCCAGTACTTCTGCCCATTTGTAGGAATAATAGCCTGCGGAATAGCCGCCAGACATGATGTGGGAGAATTGCACGCTCATGCAAGTACCCTCAACGTATGGTAATAGGCGAGTATGGTCGAATATTCGTTTTTCTGCCTTCAGCAGGTCTTCTGTGAAGGGCGATGTCTGGGTATAATAATACATGTCAAGTTCGCCGAAACTGACCTGGCGCATACATGCATAGGCCACGTTGAAATTACGGCTCTTCACGATATTGTCTATCATGCTTTCGGGGAGCGGTTCCCCGCTTTCGTAATGGTAGGCAAAACGGCGGAGAAACGAACGCTCGCAGGCATAGTTCTCCATAAACTGAGAGGGCAGTTCTACGAAGTCCCAATAAACGTTTGTACCGTTCAGTGATTTGTATGTCGTTTCCGACAAGATGCCGTGAAGAGCATGACCAAACTCATGAAGGAAAGTCTCAAGCTCGCCTAAGGTCAATAGTGAGGGCTTTTCTTTGGTCGGTTTCGTGAAGTTTGTGGTGATCGACACGTGGGGGCGGCTGTCTGTGCCGTCAGACTCTTTCCACTGCTCTTTGTAGGACGTCATCCAGGCTCCGGACTTTTTCGATGGACGTGGAAAGAAATCACAATAGAGGATGGCTTTGTATGCTCCATTTTCGTCGAACACTTCATAGGCTTCCACATCTTTGTGATAGACGGGGATGCTCTCGTTGCGCACAAAACGAAGTCCATACAGTTCTGTGGCGAGACCGAACACGCCTTCTTTCACTTTCTCTAACTCCAGATAGGGACGGACCATCTCTGAGTTGATGCTGAAACGGCGTTCTTTCAGTTTATTGGAATAATATGAAAAGTCCCAAGGCATCAGTTCAAAAGATTCACCCTCCAGTTCACGGGCCAGGGTGGCTACTTCTTCCACTTCTTTCTTTGCCTCTGGCATATATGCCGATATCAGTTCCTCAAAGAGATGGTAGACGTTCTCTTTGTTTTCTGCCATCCGTTTCTGCAGCACATAGTCTGCATAGCTGTCATATCCGAGGAGCTGTGCATATTCTCGCTTTTTGTTTATGATTTCCGAGGCAATCGATTTGTTGTTGTTGCTGTTGTCATGAGTGCACAACGTGTTGTATCCCATGTACATCTGCTCTCTGAGGCTACGGTTGTCACAATAGGTGAGGAATGGGCCATAACAGGGTGCATGAAGTGTGAATGTCCATCCGGTCGTGCCTCGACGTTCCGACTCTTCTTTTGCGGTCTCTATCACGGTGGACGGCAGTCCCGACAAGTCTTTTTCTTCACTCAAGTGAAGGGAAAAGTCATTCAGGTCTTTCAAGTGGTTCTGCGAGAATTTCAGCTCAAGCAGGCTTAACTCTTCTGTCAGAGTTGCAAGGCGATTCTGGGAGGGAGCGTCAAGGTTGGCACCATTACGTACAAAAGACTCATAGGTGTTATCCAACAGTTTTCGTTCCTCTACTCCTAATGACTCCAGCATGGAAGCGTCGGAGTGATAGCTGTCATATACCTGCTTGATCCGGGCGAACAGGGCTTTGTTGTGAAGCACTTTTGTGGAATGGGCGCTGAGTTGGGGAGATATTCGTTCTGATAAGGCATCCAGGTCGTCGTTTGTCTCCGCGCTCAGAAGGTTGAACAGCACTGTTGTACAGCGTTCAAGAAGGTCGCCCGACTTTTCTAACCTTTCAATGGTGTTGGCGAAACTGGGGGCGCATTCGTCCGACACTATCTGCACTATTTCTTCATCATGACGGTGCATTCCCTCTATGATGGCTGACTCGATGTCGCTAATCGTTATTGATTCAAAGGGAATGGAGCCATGGATACAAGGATAAGGGGAGAAGAATGGATTCATGTCTGAGGATATGTGATTGCTTTGAGTTTGAGGAAATTCATTGCTGGTCAACCAAACAATATGGAATCGTTGTTGATGTGGAAGCCGCCGCGATAGAGGCTTATGATGCCACGGCTCTGCCAGTTGTTCAACACTTTCGACACATTCAAACGGGTCTCAGATACTAAGTCTGCTAATACCGACATCTTTATTCTTACGGTCGTGTGGCCTTGATGACTGATTTTGTTGTTTCGAAGGAATTTTTTTAATTTTTCTGAAGCGCTGCTGGGAACTCCAGCACGCAGTAATGAATTGGCATATTGAAGTTTATTGCATATCATGCTTAGAAAGTTTGTGCGGACGATCTCGTATTTCGACAGCAAATAGGCCAGCTGACGCTTTTCTATGCAGCATGTGCTCCCTTCGCCTGTGAATGAGTATGTTCGTTCGTACTTCTGATGCATCCCCCAAAGGTTCTGGGGCTCTATAATATATGGCTCATTTGTGAAATATTCATACGTGTGCATGCCTTTCTCGTCGTCTCTGCGAAAGGCACACAACTCGCCGCGTAGAACATAAACAATCTTGTCGCAACGGTCGCCTTGATTCACAATGGTATAGCCATCATAGTATTTGTCGAAGGCAAATTTCACCTTCTCCACGATGTTCATCAAGTCATGAACACCAAGACCTAAGAGAAGAGGAAGGCTCTGAAGACGTTCAAACATTGAATCACTCATGGGGATGCGTATTATTGATGGTTAAGCTTCAATCCTGGACTATGCCATACGCCATGACTGCCGTCTGGTTTACTATATATGAAATATCCTTTCAGTGAAGGGGTGCGGGATAGTATTGAGCGGGCGCTGTCCAGACCGCATACCATAAATGCTGTGGCATAAGCGTCAGCAGTCATGCAGTCTGGGGCCAATACTGTCGACGACAGGATGTTGTGCTGGATGGGATAGCCGGTTTTCGGGTCGATTGTGTGGGCATATTTTTTATTGTCTTTAATGTAGAAATTTCGGTAGTTGCCCGACGTCGCCATTGAGATGTTTTCTACTTCTATGATGTTCTCAAGGTCTTTAGATACAGACAGAGAGTCGTCAACTGGTTCATTGATGCCTATTCTCCATAGGCTTTGTTTGTCATTCTTACCACGGACTCGCACTTCGCCGCCAATCTCAACCATGTAATTCTCAACTCCTTCTGACTCCAGATAACGGCCTACGGCGTCAACGCCATAACCCTTTGCTATGGCATTGCAGTCCAGCATCGTGCGGGAGTCGTCTTTCTTTAGTTTGTGACCGTCAACGTGAATCTTGTCCATGCCTACAAACGTCAATATGCTGTCTATCTGGGCCGAGTCAAGATTCTCTGCATTTTTAAATCCGAATCCCCACGCATTTACCAACGGGGCCACAGTGATGTCAAACGCGCCATGGGTCTTGGAGTTGATGGACTGGGCGGTGGTTACGATTTCCATGAGGCGAGCGTCCATCTCGTCCGAGCGGTTCGTGTTGATGGCACTGATTGTCGAACTGTCATTAAAGGTTGATAATGATAGGTCCACGTCTGTCAGGGTCTGGTGAATGCCAGCCGACAAATCTTTGCTGTTGCTGTATTTGATGTGATAGCTGGTGCCGAATACAAGACCTTCGTCTGTCTGCCATGAATCAGAAGATCGCTTGTTCGACAAAACTATATATGCCGTGCCTGCTATCAATATAACAAGCAGGGGAATATGCCACCATTTCCATGGATGGGGATCGTAGGATTCCTTTAATTTTAAGTGCGACATCGTATTATGTTATGGAGTTGTTGTTCGTAAACTGTCTGAGGAATGGATGCTGTCTGTTGCCGTTGGTGGCAATGCGTCCTGGGATTTGATCTCGATGTTTGTGCTGCGTCGGCGTTTTTTGCCCCAGTTCAGATCGAATATGAGGTGGTAGCTGGCGCCCCATGCGCTGCCTGACACTGTCGTGCCATATCCAGGGATATAGTAGGGCTTGGCATAGTCGTTTGAGCTGCTGCTTATTTCGTGCTTGAAACGGACGGTCCATCCCATATGAAAGCCTTTGTATATCTTTACTTGCGCACCTGCAACGATTTCAAACCAATGGCTTGTGGTCTTGATGTCACGATAGGAGAATGGTTCTGAACCGCCCCATATTGGGTCAACCATCTCCGGACCGGATATGTCGAATTTGTAGGAAGTGATGCCGTAGCGTGCGCCTACATAGAAGCGGTTGTCTTGAAATTTGTCTTTCAGCAAATTGAAGTCAACACCGGCACGCAGGTATGGAGCTGACGTCTTGTACAATATATGGGTGTTTCCGTCTGTGTGGTCGCATAGGCCATAGCCTAATTCGATGGTCGGAAAATAAGTGTTCAGCAGATTCAGTTTCAGGGCTCCTTCAAACCCGCCATAATCCGACAACAGCTTCTGACCCAGTGGAAACAAGTCGGCTGATATTGAAAATCCCTGGAAAAAATCCATTTTGGGCTTTTCTTCTGTCACCTCTACGTATTGGCTCGGCTTCTCTGGTTCTATCACATTGCCCTGGCTGAAGATTCCTAACGGGAATACCATGAACATGGACAGAAGCAGTAGGGGGATGCGCTTATTCGACTGTCCCGTTAAAATATATTTTAACATTCTCTTTCCCGTCATAGTTTACCTTTGGATTTACTATCTCGATACCGGAAATCCCGCTGTAGGTGCTGCGCAGCCCTGTCAGTGTGTGAAAGCGTTGAGTGCCGCATTCGGGTAGCTCAACGTAGGAATAGCTGTCATGGCTGACGTAGAGCGTGTCCTTGTTGGAGATACTTGCATAAGAGAGGATTATCGTGTCGTTGTCTGAGAAATACTTCATCGGCACGCTCATTGTGCTTGCCCCGGATAATCTGTTCAATAAGATTGTGTCACGACGGACTACTGCCGTACTCTGGCTGTAGCCGTTCTCTATGTAGCTGGAGTCCTGTTTGTCAAGGGTCACTGTCGTATAGCCCAGACGACGGTAAATATAAACTGTCTTCGTTCCGGGTAGCAGCGTACTTACTGTTATTGTGTCGTTATACGTCACGGCTGTGCCCTCGGAGTCGTAAAAGCCATAATTGCAGGTCACCGTGTTCTCAAGCGGACAATTGCTGGCGGAGCAGCCTGAGAGGAGCAACACGGATAAAATAAGAATGGGATAGTAATTGTATTGCAATCTCATCTTATATCTTTTTTTCTATCTGGTACTTGTTTCGTTCGCTGGAGTTTCTGCTGACCATCTCGCCAAGAAAACCTGCGATAAACAGCTGACTTCCAAGCAGCATCATTGTCAGGGATATGTAAAAATAGGGGGACTCTGTCACTAAGCGATATGAGCCGCCATGGTGCATTGCCCACAATTTGCTGACACCAACTACTATAGCGGCGATGAATCCGACTACAAACATAATCGATCCCAACAGGCCGAAAACATGCATTGGCTGCTTGCCAAATTTCGATAGAAACCACAACGACAACAAGTCCAGGTAGCCATTCACAAAACGGCTCATGCCGAATTTTGTCTTGCCATATTTGCGGGCTTGATGATGGACTACTTTCTCGCCGATTTTGTCAAAACCTGCATTTTTCGCTAAATAGGGGATGTATCGGTGCATTTCGCCATAAACCTCTATGTTTTTTACAACTTCCTTACGGTAAGCTTTCAGGCCACAGTTGAAATCATGAAGATTTTTAATGCCGCTTACTTTACGTGCGGTGGCGTTAAACAGCTTGGTCGGGATGGTCTTCGACAAGGGGTCGTAGCGCTTCTTCTTATATCCGCTCACAAGGTCGTATCCTTCTTCGGTTATCATACGGTATAGTTCCGGTATCTCGTCAGGACTGTCCTGAAGGTCGGCGTCCATGGTAATCACAACATCTCCCTGACTGTCCTTGAAGCCATGATACAGCGCTGGGCTCTTTCCATAATTACGGCGGAATTTGATTCCGTGAACTTCTGCATTTGCCGACGACAACTGCTCTATTACATCCCAGGATTTGTCGGTCGAGCCATCATTCACAAAAATGATCTCATAACTGAATTTGTGCTCATCCATCACTCGTTTTATCCATGCATGAAGTTCCGGTAGTGATTCTTCTTCGTTATATAAAGGAACGATTACTGATATATCCATTTTTTTTTGATTATATTGGTTGTGTTCTGAAAAAACAAGCAAATTTACGCTTTTATTTTGACATACACAAATTTATAACTTTATTTATGATTATGTGTGTACTTTGCTCGTGTTTTTCTTTACATAATCTTTCCATGATTTGAAATGACTGTCGCTTTGAGGCACACCCATCTGAAGAAAATGGCAGTAGGCGGCGCCCAAAGCGTCGGTGGCATCGAGCTGTTGGTGCATGTCTGAGTCGGGGATGTGGAGAAGACGCTGAAGCATACCGGCAACTTGCTCCTTTGAGGCGTTTCCATTGCCGGTTATGGCCATCTTTATCTTTTTGGGCTCATATTCCGAGATGGGGATGTCGCGGGTTATGGCTGCTGCTATCGCTACGCCTTGAGCACGGCCAAGTTTCAGCATTGACTGGACATTCTTGCCAAAAAAGGGGGCTTCTATCGACAGTTCATCTGGAAGATAGGAGTCTATGATGCCTATCGTACGATTGTATATGTGTCCAAGACGTAGGTAGGGATCCTGGGTCTGATGAATGTCTACTACTCCTAACGCAACCAGTTCGGCCTTGTTCCCAAGGACTTTCAATACGCCATAGCCCATGATTCTCGTTCCAGGGTCTATTCCTAAGATGATGCGTTCTGATAAAGGAAGATTCTTTGCTGACATAAAAGGGCTGAATTTGTTTCTTGATTTCTATAGTGTTAAGTAAGATTAAAATAATAACTTTCCTCAGCGGAATACTTGTCATGGCAGACTATCGTCTCGTCCTCTTGACTTCTCGTCTTCTTGACTTCTCGTCTTCTTGACTTCTTGTCTTTTTGAATACGAGGCAACTTGATTTTTATGTTTGCTTAATTTTCAGCAAATTTAATTATTTTTTTTTACTTTTTATCCCTTTTTTATATAAATATTGTTTACATTTGTAAAAATTTAAAAATGTACTTTACAAATTTGCATTTTTCATTTTTATTTCATAAATTTGCAAATTGTAAAATAACATTCATTCGACTTTCCTTTTTTAGAATTTCTTATATATGGCTACGAATAAAACAAATACGAAGGCGAAGAGTTCTTCTACAAAGAAGAAAGCTGGGAAGAATAAAGGTGGGCAGGAAGATATCCCTACCAGAAAAATTGTAATGTTCTCTTCTGGTATTTTCCTGCTTTTTGTTGCTCTTTTCTTGATGGTGGCTTTCACGTCTTTCCTTTTCTCTGGAAGTGAAGACTGTGGAAACCTTGGTAATGAACCGTCTAATTTCAACACGGGTGCATTGTTTGCCGACAATGTGAAGGTGGATAATGCGTGTGGAAAGCTGGGGCTTATTTCTGCTGTCTATATCTTCAACGGCACGTTCGGACTGGCGTCTTATCTCATTCCAGTATTTTTGCTGCTACTGGCACTGCATCTCATCGGATCGTATAAGTTCAACCTGCTTAAAATTTTCATATACACTGCTGTGGCTATGATTTGGCTCAGCTTTGTCTTTGCTGTTTTCTCGCCGAGCAGCAGTTCGGTCGTTTCATTGGGGGGAGCTCATGGCAGATTTCTGCAACACAGTCTCGTCAATCAAATTGGAAATGTCGGTGTATACATTATTATTATTGTTTCAATCATTCTTTTCCTTGTGTTCTTTTGTAAGGGGACGATTGATTATGTTGCCAAACTGCTGAGGCTGGAAAGAATCAATAAACTGAGAGAGTTGACTGATAAGCTGAAAAACAAAGTGACTGCTTTCTCTGTCAACAACAAGGCTGATGTCAACGATGAGAATTCGGAGGAAGAGGACACATATACCGACCCGACATCAAGCACCATCCTTTTCGATAAGAATGGAAATATGGTGGCTATTCAGGATGGCGACAAAGAAATCGGAGACACAAATATCAACAACAACCATTTTGATAAACAGGTGGATGATGCTGAGGAGATTACTATCGTAGGAGGTAATGTCGATAACAGCAATTCTAATTTAGAGAACAACCACGAAGTTGTGGACGAAGGAATGGATGAGGATGTAAAGACTGATGAATCCAATCCCGACCCGCAGTTTATAATCGAAGACCCCAACCAGACTGAAAAAGGAGACGGAGTTATTGAGAGAGGAGACATCAACACACCATACGATCCCAAGCTTGATCTTGAGTTTTATAAATATCCCACTATCAGCCTGTTAAAAAACGGTGAGGATTCATCTCCTAAAATCGACCTCAAGGAACAAAACGACAACAAGGAGAGAATTATACATGTTCTCAAAAGCTTTGGTGTCGAAATCAATTCCATCAAGGCAACTATTGGACCGACTATCACGCTCTATGAGATCACGCCGGCTGAAGGTGTGAGAATCACCAAAATCAGAAACTTGGAAGACGACATCGCTTTGAGCCTGGCTGCAGAAGGTATTCGTATCATAGCGCCGATTCCGGGAAAGGGAACTATTGGTATTGAGGTGCCCAACAAGAAAAAATGTATCGTCTCTATGGAGAGCGTTATTAATAGCAAGACGTATCAAGAGACTACGATGGAACTGCCGTGTGCCCTCGGAAAAACGATTACCAACGAGGTGTTCATGGTCGACCTTGCTAAAGCGCCGCATATGCTTGTCGCTGGTGCTACTGGTATGGGTAAATCGGTTGGACTTAATGCTATTGTCACCTCTCTGCTCTACAAGAAACACCCCACGGAACTGAAAATCGTTATGGTAGACCCTAAAAAAGTGGAGTTCAGTGTATATGCCCCTATTGCCAATCAGTTCCTTGCCAAGCTGGAAGATGAGGAAGATGCTATCATCACGGACAATGACCGAGTTGTGAAAACACTTAAGGCGCTTTGCAAACTCATGGACGACCGATATGCGCTTTTGAAGAAAGCTAAGGTCAGAAATATAAAAGAGTACAATGAACTCTTCAAAGCAAGAAAGCTTAACCCGCTTGAGGGACATGAGTTCATGCCTTATTACGTTGTCATCATAGACGAGTTTGGCGACCTCATCATGACTGCTGGAAAAGAAGTGGAAATACCGATTTGCCGTATTGCACAGCTTGCGCGTGCCATCGGTATTCACATGATTATCGCCACACAAAGACCTACGACTAATATCATCACTGGTACGATCAAGGCCAACTTCCCGGCCAGAGTGGCATTTAAGGTCACGTCTGGTATCGACTCGAAAATTATTCTCGACAGGCCTGGTGCTAACCAACTGATTGGAAGGGGCGATATGCTCTATCTCCAAAACGCCGATCCTGTCCGTGTGCAGTGTGCCTTTGTCGACACACCGGAGGTCACCAAAATCTGTCAGTTTATATCTGAACAGCAGCGCTTCCCGGAGATGACGTACTTGCCCGAACCGCCTATGGAAGACGGAGACGGATCTATGAGTAAGGAGGTCGACATGAACCATCTTGACCCGATGTTCGCAGATGTGGCAAAAATGGTGGTTGGGTCCAATGCAGGATCAACTTCGGCCATTCAAAGAAAGTTTTCTATTGGCTACAACAGGGCTGGAAGACTCATGGACCAGTTGGAAAAAGCGGGAATTGTAGGCCCACAGCAAGGCTCTAAACCGAGAGAAGTGCTCATTTCCGACCTCATGACTCTCGACAGCATCCTTATTTCCCATGGTATCAATTCTTAATCTCCTATTTCTTATCTTTAATAATTTTGTCTATGAAATATATCCATATCACTAAGCTGTTTTTCATTTTCCTCTTTGTAGCTGCCAGCGCTTGTGCTCAAGATGCTGACAAAATCATGAAGACGGCGTCTGCAAAGTTTAAAAGCCATAAGAGTGTTGAGTCTAATTATACCATTGTCTATACTGAAGGAACAAAGAAAAGAAGTGCGACAGGGGGAATCATCATGCAGAAGAACAAGTACGTCAACCTCATTGAAGGGAATAAAACGTGGTTCAATGGAAAAACAATGTGGACTTATGTAAAAGAGAACGAGGAAGTCAATGTCACTGAGCCATCTGCCGGCGATATGCTTTCCAACAATCCCTATTTCTTTATTAATTCTTACAGTCAGGAATACAATGCTTCATTGCAGGGTAGTGGAGGCAGAACTTATGATGTTAAACTCACACCTAAAAAATCGAATGAGGACGTGAAATATGTCATTCTCAGACTGCTAAAAGACTCTTACCAGCCTGCCAGCCTCAGTATTTTCATGAAGAATTCTCAAATGGACATTGTGCTTAATTCTTTTAAGACTGGTAAGTCTTACAAAAATAGTTCTTTCTCTTTTGATAAGAAAAAGTACCCCAACGCAGATATTATTGACCTTAGATAGTTTTTTCGTTTTACTAAATCCTCACCTAATTATGGAACATGTTAAATGCTTGATTATTGGTTCTGGTCCTGCAGGATACACTGCGGCTATCTATGCCAGCAGGGCTAATCTCAATCCCGTACTATATGAGGGAATACAGCCTGGGGGACAGCTCACAATCACTGACTCAGTGGAAAATTTTCCTGGTCATCCGGAAGAAGTTTCCGGATTCGAACTGATGGAACTCATGAGACAACAGGTTGAAAAGTTCAATGTTGATGTCAGGCCTAACATCTGTGTGGAAGCCAATTTAACCCAAAGACCGTATGTCTTTAAGTTCGACGATGAGTCTATGCTCCAAGCTGATGCTGTCATTATTGCCACAGGGGCTTCTGCCAGATTCCTCGGACTCGACGACGAAAAAAAATATATGGGACAGGGGGTCTCAGCGTGCGCCACTTGCGATGGATTCTTCTACAGGAAGAAGGTGGTGGCGGTCGTTGGTGGTGGCGATACTGCCTGCGGTGAGGCTCTTTATCTGGCTGGACTGGCATCGAAGGTCTATCTCATTGTGAGAAAGCCTTTCTTGAGGGCTTCTAAGATTCTGCAGAAAAGGGTGGAGGAGAATGACAAAATTCAAATCCTTTTTGAGACGAATACGGAAGGACTCTACGGCGATAACGGAGTTGAAGGGGCGCATCTCGTTCATCGAAGAGGTGAATCCGACGAACGACATTACGATCTGCCTATCGACGGGTTCTTTCTCGCTATCGGCCACAACCCTAACTCGTCGATTTTTAAGCCGTGGATAAACACCGACGAGCAAGGATTTATCATTACTGATGGTAATTCCACCAAAACAAACCTGCCAGGGGTGTTTGCAGCAGGCGATGTGGCCGACCCGGTTTTCCGACAAGCGGTCGTTGCTGCTGGTTCAGGATGCAAGGCGGCCATGGAGGCTGAAAAATACTTAATGAGTCTATGACGGGGTTCAAGAATATTTATAAAGTCATAAGCAAGAACGAGAAACTTGCTGCAAAAAGGCATCCACTTGTCGAACAGAACAAGTTCATGAAGGTGTTTGTCTATATTTTTGCGGCTTTCTGGGCTATCTATCTCATGTTCTTTGGTGTGGTTTTCGGGCAGATCGACAATCTCAACTATGAGATTTTTGATTTGCTGGATGGATTCATGGTCATTTTTCTCGCTCTTGACTTCTTTATAAGACTTACTTTCCAGGAAACACCTGCTCAGAGGCTGAAGCCTTATAAACTGATGCCGATTCCACAGAAGACAGCTCTCGACGTCTTTATTGTCAGAATCATGAAGAGTTCTTATAATTTATTCTGGCTTTTCTTTTGGGTTCCTTTCTCTTTCTTTGCTGTTCTTAGATTTTATGGACTGCCGGGATTTCTCGCCTACAATCTGGGATGGGTGTTGCTCTACGCCATGAATGGACTTTGGTTCCTTATTTGGCGCACTCTGGCAAGAAACAATGCATTTATCTATCTCATTCCTTTCTCTGTTTATGCTCTTCTGGCATACACCGGCATTTTTGCTGAATTTGGAAACGACTGGCTTTTCAAGCCTTGTGTTTGGCTTGGAAGAGCATTCTGCCAAATCAATCCTCTCGGTTTTTTAACCGTGCTTGCACTCATTGCAGCCTTGTTTTTCATTTGCAGGAGCATTCAAATTAGATGTGTCTATGACGAGATTTCCAATAATGAAAAAGAGGTCCAGGTTAAGAAAAATGAGATGAAATGGCTCGACAGGTTTGGGGTTATTGGTGAGTATCTGAAGCTGGAGGTGAAATCCACTAAGAGAAACAAGGTCGTCAGAAAGTCTTTTATTGTTGGATTGATTTGTGTCCTCCTCTTTTCTATTCTTTTTGCGTTCACAGATGTCTACGACAACTCCTTGTTTATGGAGTGTTTTATCTGTGTGTATTGCTTTGCATGTCTTGGGACTATCACACTTACCAACATCATGTGTCCAGAAGGAAATTACATCGATTTCCTGATGTCAAGAAAAGAGTCTGTATTCTATTTGCTTAAGGCCAAGTATTATTATAATTGCACGTTGCTGCTTATTCCGTTCCTCTTTTCCATTATGCCTGTCATAAAGGAAAAATTATTACTCGTGGAAATACTCGGATGCCTTTTCTTTGTCTCTGGATGCATATTTCCTTTCCTTTTTCAGCAGGCTGTGTACAACAAGCAGACCATGCCACTCAATGTGCAGATTATTTCTAAGGGACAAAATTCTAAGTCGCAGGCTATTGTCTCTATGGTCGCACTGTTTGTCCCCATGATTATCATGACGCTTCTCTTGCATTTGTTCGACACGCGGACTGCTTCTTTTATCCTTCTGACTCTGGGACTCATTGGGACACTTTGCTCCGATCTCTGGATCAAGAATATTTATAAGAGATTCATGAAACGTAGATATGTGAATATGGAAGGATTCAGGTCTACCAGAAAATCCTGATTAATTTAATTTTACTGATTTCTACTTAACACTTGATTATGCAACTTGAAATAAATCATCTGAAAAAATCTTTCGGAAAAAAAATTGCTGTCGATGTGGACACATATTCTGTCGGCGACGGCGAAATCATTGGATTGGTTGGTAATAACGGTGCTGGTAAAACTACACTGTTCAGGCTGATTATGGACTTGCTGAAGCCTGATAATGGATTTGCCGCTATCAATGGTATTGTCACATCTCAATCGGAAGAATGGAAGAACGTTGCCTGCGGGTTTATAGATGAGGGATTCCTAATCGATTTCCTTACACCCGATGAGTATTTTGATTTCATTTGCAAGGTTCATGCTATCAACAAGGATGAATACGAACAAAGAATCTCTAAGTTCGATCATATTATGAATGGAGAGATTACGGGCACGAATAAGCTAATTCGAAACTTGTCTGCGGGCAACAAACAAAAAGTGGGCATTATTGGGGCTATGTTGCCCTATCCGCAATTACTGATTCTCGATGAGCCTTTCAACTTCCTTGATCCAAGTAGCCAGCTTGCTATGAAAAAAGTACTGGAGGATTTCTCTAAGGAAAGAGGGGCTACTGTCATTGTCTCCAGTCATAACCTTACCCATACTTTCGATCTTTGCACCAGAATTACTCTACTTGAAAATGGCAGGATCATAAAAGATGGAAAGAAGGAGGATGAGTCTGTATATGAGGATATTGAACAATATTTCATCCATAAGGCATGAGGTCTGTTCTATCCAATATATTTTTCTTTGTTTTTGTTGTTCTGCTTGCTTCCTGTGGTTCGCAGAAACAGTTGATTGTTGGTAATGCCAATCCGGACATTCTCCCGCCTCAAAATTCCCCGCAGAAGATTCCTGATGCCTTCTCTCCTGGAGGCACTCTTTCCTCTTATGTAGCTTCATCAGATGCGTCAATGGACAACTGGCAAATTGAGCAATGCCTGGGAATCAATATCGATGCCAACGACAACATTCTGCTCTTGAGTGAATTGGCATCATGGGTCGGAGTCCCATATAAGCATGCTAACAACGACAAGTCGGGGACTGACTGCTCCGGGCTTTCCTTTGCCGTTTTTAAGAAGCTCTACAACAAAAATCTCGAACGCTCAAGCGACGGCCAGTTCATCAAGAATTGTGTCAAGGTTAATAAGAAATCTATAAGGCAAGGTGATCTCCTTTTCTTCGCCATCAACGACAAAAGAAAAATCAGCCACGTCGGAATCTATCTGAAAAATGACAAGTTTATTCATGCAAGTTCTTTGAGAGGGGTAGTAATCAGCGATCTCAACGACGATTACTATAGAAAGTATTTCTATGCGGCTGGAAGGGTCAGGTGAAATCTACTTTTATAAGATTTTTTAGTGGATTTGATTATATAACCTGCCTCACCTTATTATCACTTGGTTAATTTTAAAGACACTACCGTCCGCATGCCTCTTTAGACTCTAAATAAACCAAGGTGTCGTCCCGCCTTCTTGTCTTCTTGACTTCTCTTATTCATCCAAACGAGGCAACTTATTTTTTTACGGTTACTTAATAATATATATATTTTTTTTCCGTTATATATTATATCTCTTTTTAACTTCTTTAAATAGTCTGAATGGAACATCCGGAAAATAGCAGCCAATTTGCAGGACTTACGGTCAATTCGGGAGTCGAACAACCGTCTATTGTGAATCCTTATCTTCGTAAGATGAGAAAGAAAAGGCAGAAATTCCTTAATGCCGATGAGTATGTACAAGGCATACTGAAAGGAGATGTTTCGGTCTTGAGCCAGGCTGTGACTCTGGTGGAGAGTGTACTCCCTGAACATCAGGCTATAGCACAGGAGGTTATCGAGAAATGTCTCCCTTTTGCCGGCAACTCTGTAAGAGTAGGTATTAGCGGAGTTCCTGGTGCGGGAAAAAGTACATCTATCGATGTTTTTGGAGTCCATCTGCTTGAGAATTACGGCGGTAAATTGGCAGTCCTTGCCATCGACCCCAGTTCTGAGAAAACGAAAGGCAGTATCTTGGGAGATAAAACCAGGATGGAAAAACTTGCCGTTCATCCTAAGTCTTTCATCCGCCCTTCCCCTACAGCTGGGTCATTAGGAGGAGTTGCCAGAAAAACTCGTGAAACCATCATCCTTTGCGAAGCTGCAGGGTATAACAACATTTTTGTAGAGACTGTTGGAGTCGGACAGAGTGAGACCGCCTGCCATTCCATGGTGGATTTTTTCTTGCTTATTCAGCTTGCTGGAACCGGAGATGAGCTGCAAGGTATCAAACGTGGAATCATGGAGATTGCCGACGGTATTGCCATCAATAAGGCCGACGGAAATAATGTTGACAAGGCGCATCTCGCTGCAACTCAGTTCCGTAATGCTCTCCATCTCTTCCCTATGCCCGAAAGCGGCGTGCTGCCCCAGGTGCTTTGCTATTCCGGATTCTACGAGCTGGGGGTCGACGAGGTTTTGACTATGGTGTTTGATTATATCGACAAAGTGAAGAAGAACGGATATTTCCAGTATCGAAGAAACCAGCAGTCCAAATACTGGATGTATGAGAGCATCAACGAACAACTTAGAAACGGATTCTTCCATAATAAGAATATTAAGGATATGCTCCCCCAGATGGAGAAAAATGTGCTCGATGGAAAGATGACTTCTTTCATTGCGGCTCATCAACTCCTCGATCAATATTACAATGAACTTAAGAACTAGATGAAACGACTTTTATTTTTTCTACTGCTCCCCTTCTTATCCGTCAATATTTACGCACAGACGGGGACAACTGCATATGAGTTTCTCAATATTCCTACTTCAGCTCATTCTGCTGCCGTAGGAGGAAATGGGGTTGCGCTTATTGAGGATGACATCACACTCCTTTTCGACAACCCGGCGCTCATCTCTAATGTGTCTCATAACACGCTCAATTTTGACTTTATGTCATATATGAGCGGATCCATGAAATTATCTGCGGCTTTTGCCCGTCAGTGGGGAGAACGCGGTAACTGGGCTGTTGCTGCGCAGGTCCTTAATTATGGCGAAATGACTCAGACAAATGAACACTTTGAGGAATTGGGAAAATTCAGTGCAAACGATATCAATGTACAGGGAGGATACACATATATGTTCACAGACCAGATCACCGGAGGTGTACAGGGCAAAGTGCTTATGTCAAACTATGGTGACTACTCTTCCATTGGTATCGCAGTCGATCTCGGTTTGAACTATTATGACGAAAACCGTGGATTCTCACTCGGACTGGTAGCACAGAATCTTGGTGGGCAGGTCGACCCATTGTATGAGAGGGCACAGAAGATGCCATTCAATCTTGTCCTTGGATGCAGCAAGCAAATTGCAAATGCGCCAATCAGGCTGAATCTCAGTTTGGCAGACCTTACGCGATGGAGCAAGTCGTTCTATAATCAGAGTGGTGAGGAGCTCAGTTCCAACAAGCGTTTTCTTAACCATCTTTCTATTGGTGCTGATGTTTTCCCTTCTCAACAGACATGGATCGCTGTCGGATATAATTTCAGAAGAGGATACGAGATGAAAGTTCAGGATTCAAGCCATTGGGCAGGATTTTCTGTCGGTGCCGGACTTTCTCTGAAAAAATTCAAGGTGGGCGTTACATGGGCGAAATACCATATCGCTTCTTCCTCTTTGCTGATTAATGCATCATACGCACTATAAGCTGGGCTGCATTGCTCTCTTTGTTTCTCCATGTGAACGACTTTGAAAAAGGATTATGCCCAGTCCGCATAAAAAGAAGTATTATTCTTCTTGTTAATATACTAAAAGCTGCAATCTCCATCGGAAATTGCAGCTTTCACAACAAATATGGTTACGTAATTCTAAAATTGAGGCATGTGTCATCACGACTATACCTATAGTGAGTAAAGATTTTCTTTTTTTTCACGATGCAAAGTTACTGCCTTTTTGCCAAATCTGCAATACTCTAAAATAGGTATTTTTTTTCACTTCTTCACTGCTTTTTGAGTATCATGCCTCGATTTTACTAACATTTTGATGGTCCACACTCTTTTTTTTGTCATTTGTTGGGCTGCTACTGCTTTTTCAGGCGGATCACGCTGAATGAATAGGCTGGGGCAGTGTACACCTCGATTTCTTTGATGCTCAGGCTCATCTTCTCGGGCTTGTTTTCTTTGTCGGTAGGCTTGCCAGACAGCACACTCACTTCCGCAGACTGCTGATACTTCCTGTCGCCCAAGTCGATGGAAATTGGTGCCCCAAACGGGGTCATGTTCACTAGTTTGATAATCATGTCGCCTGTTGATTCGTCTATTACAACTGAGCTGCGTAAGCGAAGTCTGGCTGACTCGTTCTTTCCTTCCACTTCTTTTCCGTTGCGGTCAGTTGATAGTGTCTTTACTGTCAGGTCGGAATAAACATATTGGCTGCCGCTGTTGCTTCCGCACAGTTGCTGTACCCAGTAGTTCACAGTTGGATAAACTTCTTTGTTGTTGAAGTATATCAAGTCGGGATTCCATTGCGTGTGTCCATGCTTTGCAAGAAGTGGCGCATAACTTGACATCACGACAACGTCGCCGTTGCGTTCCAAGTTCGTCACATGGATGGCCTCGGCCAAAGCGTTCTCCAGGCGGTTGCCACGTGAGGCCCATTCGCCGAGATATACTTTTGTTCCTTCACGGTCATAGGTGTCGTAATAATTCTGGCTGTTAACATACCATCCGGGATTCACGTAATAATGCTCATCAACGATGTCTATATGTTCTTCCCGCGCCAGTTGCCAGCCATACTCGTAGTCCGAGCCTTCAAAAAACGGGCCAACAGTACCGACAACCTGGATTTCCGGATATTTGGACTTGATTTTCTTGTTCAGGTAATTGAATCGTTCCACAAACACATCGCTGATTAAGTCCTCATTGCCCACGCCGAGATATTTCAAGTGGAACGGGGCTGGATGGCCGGCATCTGCACGGAGTTTGGCTAAAGAAGAGGTCTTGGCGTCACCGCTTGCCCATTCTATCAGGTCCATCAGCTCCTGAGCATAGGCATCCATCTCGCTCATTGGCAGACCTCCCTGCTGGCCATGGCCTCCGCGTGAAGAGTTCTGACAACATACACCTGCGGGAAGCACTGGAAGTGGCTCTGCACCTATGTCTTCGCAGAACTGAAAATATTCATAGAAGCCCAAGCCTTTCGACTGGTGGTAGCCCCATAGGTTTGACTGGCCTTTTCGCTCCCATAATGGGCCGATGGTCTCTTTCCATCGATACATGTTCTCAAGACCGTTTCCATGGCTTACACACCCTCCAGGGAAACGAACGAATTTGGGTTTGATGGCGGCTAATGCCTCGGCAAGGTCGGGACGGAGGCCGTTCTTTCGTCCTTTATACGTTTTCTGGGGAAACAGACTGATGAAGTCAAGGCCTACTTGGCTCTTACCTTTGCCTTCTATTACCAAGGTGCCTTTTTCTGCATCTTCAGATGGAGTCAACACGCCATGGAATTGTTTCCACGATCCAGAAGAAACCTTGAAACTTGTTTGGGCCAGTTCTTTCCCTTCTGATAATAGCTTCACGGTCAGTTTCTGACCTTTGCGGTTCATCGTTTTCGCAAACAGGCTTATGTCGTAACGTTCGCCTTTTTTCAATGCAATCCCGTCAAAGCCTGCGTTTGCCAGACTGAATCCTTGCTCGCTGGAGACTGAAGCATAGTGGCTGTTGTTGCGATGGATTGGATTCTCTATGGATATTTCCCATTGAGCACCGTCGCCTTCCAGCTTCCAGAAACTCTTGGAATTCCATTCGCCACGGTCCAAATTGGAATATTCGAAGTCTCGGTTTTGAATCAGTTCTGCGTATAAGCCACCGTCTGCACTGTAGTTGATGTCTTCAAAGAAGATTCCTATAAGATTGGTGGATATTGGCTTTACGGTATTGCTGATGGATAGATGTCCTTTCAGGCCTTGTATTCCTTTAAAGCGGGTGGCGTCATCGCCGCAACTCTCGTTATAAAGCGCGTTGCGGTGTGTGGCATCATTTGTTTTGCTTGTCAGGGATTCCACAAAGCTGTAGGGGACGCGGTGGACCTCTCCCGAAATCTTCTCGCCTGAAAGTGTTACCGTCTGGCGTCGGTCGCTTCCTGTATATGTGGATTCATTGATTGGCTCTGGATCGCTCCACTTCCGAAAATCCTGACTCCGCAGTTGGTAATAACGGCCGGACCTGGTCTGGTAGCGGACGATAAACAGACCTTTTTCTTTGCTTAAATGGGGATGAAGGAAATTCTCTTTGTTGGATAGGTACGGATAATCCTGGGGTTTCCATAGCCAGAAATTATCACTTTCTGTGGTGGCAAACTGGTGAACGTCATTGTTCACGTTCCAAACGGCATACCATCTTCCGCCGTCATACAGCACGGAGGGGTCGAACATCCGTTTGTTGCTGCCCCATGCTCCAAAGTCACTCTTTACAAAGGAATGGCCAGGACCGAATGGAATCCAGGTCCGGCAGTCTGTGCTGTAGGCCATCTTAATGCCGTCGGTCGACGGACCGTCGGTGTAAGTCATTACGTACACTGAGTCGGGATGACTTTCGATTCTTTTTGTGGATGCCATGGCTGATGACGTCAGGGCCAAGCATAATAATAACAGTAGTTTTTTCATTGTTTTTTATGTGTTGAGTTGTCTGCCTGATTCGAAAAAAATCCCAAACGGAGGGGCAATCTGTTTTTATTGTCTGACCGTTTGGGAATTTTGTATGTTAGCTCATGTATGAATGTCTGCAACATTCATCAGATTGTATTCACTTCTGTTTCATCATTTGATAATCATGTTCGTTTCCGTGTCAGGAAACACTACAGTCGGGGTGAACTTCTTGGCTTCTTCAAAATCCATGATGGCATACGAAATGATGATAATCACATCGCCTACTTGAACTTTTCGGGCTGCGGCCCCGTTCAGGCATACACACCCGCTGCCGCGCTCACCTTTGATGATGTAGGTCTCAAAACGCTCGCCGTTGTTGTTGTCTACGATCTCAACTTTCTCGCCTGCTATCAGATTGGCTGCGTCCATCAAGTCTTCATCCAAGGTGATGCTGCCGATATAATTCAAGTTCGACTCTGTCACTTTCACACAATGGAGTTTTGATTTCAGTACTTCTACCTGCATGTCTTTTCGTTTAGGAGTGATGATGATTGTTTTGATTTGTGACTTTCTTATTGAGATAAGAGATTGTGCCTATAAATCAAAATGGCTGATTGCCTTGATAAATATGTATAATTCTGCTGATTATGATTCCGCAACTTTATACTTTATATTGTCAATCAGACGAACTGGAATCGAACCGCAAAAAACGGTTATACAGCCTACGACGTAGTCTGAGTCTTCCCAGTTGGAAAGCGATTGAAGACTGTTGCCGTCAACGATCTCATAATACTGTACTTCCAGGCCTTCCAGTGTGTTTAACGTGTTGATCACCCAGTCTTTTGTTTCAGTCAGACTGTGGTTCTTTGCATAGGTCTGACTGATAAACAATACTCTGGATATGTTTATAGCCAGACTATGCTCCTCTGGACTTAGCAAGGAGTTACGGCTGCTTAATGCCAGACCGTCCGACTCGCGAACTATTGGACAGGGACATATCTCCAAAGGGTACTTCTGATCAGCTACCATGGCTTTGATCACTGCGATCTGCTGGAAATCTTTCTCGCCAAAATATGCTTTGTCGGGCTCTACCATCATGAACAACTTGCTGACTATCTGGCATACACCATTGAAATGACCTGGACGGAAGCCGCCTTCCATCACTTCGTCAGTGGGAGGATAACTGAATATGCGGGTATCTGGCTCTGGGTAAATCTCTTCCACCGACGGAGCAAACGCAATGTCTGCTCCGATGCTTTCCAATAATGCACAGTCGGAATCCAGTGTTCGTGGATATTTGGCTAAGTCGTTCTTGTCGTTGAATTGAGTGGGGTTCACGAATATGCTTACCACGGTGACGTCGTTTTCTGATACACTGCGTTTCACCAAGGAGGCATGACCTGCATGCAAAGCTCCCATTGTAGGAACCAGGCCCACACTTTTTCCTTCACTTCGGAATGACGAGAGCATTTCCTTCAATTCCTTTATCGTATGAATGGTCTTCATTTTTTCCTTTTTTCAAATTTTCTGCAAATATACAAGATTTATGTGAATAATAAAAATATTTTTGCATTTTTGTAAACCTTTCATCTTCCTTCATCCTTTTTTATCATTTACTTAATAGTCTTATCACCCCTTGCTTGCATCTGTTTTTATTACCTTCCAAACTGATGTCATTCTGTGCCAATGAGAATTTTTATATTAAAAATTTGTTAATGTCATGGTTTTATGATTCCATTTCATTAACTTTGCATTTGTTTTTAAGGTCGGTTCTGAAATTATGTCTGTTCGATTTTCATTTTCTGTTTTTGATAAGCCATCTTTTTATTTTAGCGTCTACTGAATGTCTATGAAAAATAATAGAATAACTCTTCCTCTTCTTGCTGTCATTTTATTCGTTCTGCTTGTTTTTCTGAGTTATAAGGAATGCCACAATGCTGACTCTTGGGCGAGCAACAACAAAATGCAGTCGTATCAACAACGTGGTAAAGAGTATGGAAGGATCAATCCCAGGCAGAGTGATGACCCGCATGCTGAACGCCCAGCAGATTTGAGTGACGCTGCCAGTGAGATGATTGTTGACTCGGTCGGCAATCCTGTTATCGGTGATGATATTCAGATTGACTCTTTGCTTTTGGCATTGCTGCCAGCTAATATTGACGACAGGCCTGAACAGATTCTTGTCAGAACGTCGTATTTTGTTTCGTATAATAAGGAGTGGAGAATCCCTAACTGGGTCGCATGGCATCTTACAGCTGATCATGTGGATGGGGATGCGCCAAGGAGAAACAGCTTTAGGGAAGACCTGGATGTGCCTGAGCCAAGGGCTACGCCAGCTGATTATAAGGGAAGTGGATGGTCAAGGGGACATATGTGCCCTTCTGGAGATAACAAGTGGGACCCAAGAGCGAATCATGACACTTTCTTGCTTACTAATCTTTGTCCGCAGGACGCGAATCTCAACAGTGGGTTGTGGAACAGCATTGAAATGGACTGCAGAAAATGGGCAAGAAAATATGGGGATGTTTTCATCGTCTGCGGGCCGCTTCCTCTCAGACCGCCATATGAAACGATTGGCGGTAACAAGGTGGCCGTTCCAAAGGCATTTTTCAAGATTGTCCTATGCCTCAATAAAAGTCCAAAAGCTTTTGGTTTTGTTGTGAAAAACCGTTCCGGTGAGAAGAAATCGGACCTTTATTATAATACGGTCAGAGAAGTGGAGCGGCTTACGAATATTGATTTCTTTCCACTTTTGCCCGACAGTATTGAGGACAGGGTTGAAACTCATGCGGATATCTCCGAATGGTAAGCAAAAAGCCGGCTTAAGCCGGCTTTTTGTGTGCAATCATCAGCGTGTATTTATTGGATTCCATCTTCACGGAGCTTCTGTTGCCATTTCCATGCGGAGGCTAACACGTCTTCTATGTTTGCCTCGGCCTTCCAGCCAAGGACTTTGTTGGCCTTGTCAACATTGCCCCATACTTTCTCGATGTCGCCCTCGCGACGGGGAGCGTATGTCCAGTTCAGTTTCACGCCAGTGGCTTTCTCAAATCCTTCCACAACTTCCAGTGTGCTCAGTCCACGGCCGGTGCCGATGTTGAACACTTCAACTGCGTCTGTGTCTGCATTTTCCAGAATGCGGGACATGGCTTTTACATGGGCTTTGGCTAAGTCCACAACATAGATGTAGTCGCGGATGCAGGTGCCGTCAGGAGTGTCGTAGTCGTTACCGAAGATTTTCAGCTGCTGACGGATGCCTATCGCGGTCTGGGTCACAAACGGAATCAGGTTCATCGGAACGCCATTGGGCAATTCTCCGATAAAAGCACTGGGATGTGCGCCGATCGGGTTGAAATAACGAAGGATAATTGACTTGATGGGAGCGCCGCTGTGGATGTAGTCCTGGATAATCTCTTCGTTTATCTGCTTCGTGTTGCCGTAGGGCGATAAGGCCTTCTGGATGGGGGCTTCCTCAGTCACGGGGAGATTCTCTTCGCTTGGCTGGCCGTAAACAGTGCAAGAGGAGGAGAATATGATGCCTTTTACGTCGTATTGTGGCATTAACTCAAGTAGGTTTATCAGCGAGTTGATGTTGTTGCGGTAGTAGAGTAAGGGCTTTTCTACGGACTCACCTACTGCCTTGCTTGCAGCGAAGTGGATGATTCCTTTGATACCGGAATATTTTTGGAACACGCCTTCCAAGCCTGCCTTGTCGCAGCAGTCTACTTGCTCAAAGGCAGGACGGATTCCCGTGATTTTCTCAATGCCGTCAACTACCGTCGCACTTGAGTTGGAAAGGTTGTCTACTATCACCACATTGTAGCCTGCTTGCTGAAGTTCTACTGTTGTGTGAGAACCGATAAAACCGGTGCCACCGGTCACTAAAATTGTTTCTTTCATGTCTGTTAGTATTGGTTGTATCATATATTTTACGCAAATTTAAGCATTATTTTTATTTATTTAAACATTGTTTGACTTTTTTTTCGTGTTTTGTCTAAAAAAACAATTAATTTTGCATTAATTTTAGCTTATAATATATTTACAATGCGATTTAAGTTTTTTGTCTATATATTTTCTTTTTTCGTTTTATCACTTATTGTGGCTTGCGCTGACGAGGGAAAACCAGCTCTCAAGGGCGTTTTCGACCACGATGAGTCTTTGCAGGTCAATTACGACCTCAACGACATACAGAATGCTGGAGAAATCATTGTGCTTACGCTCTATGGACCAGATACTTACTTTGAGTTTAGAGGCGAAGTCTTTGGTAATCAGTACAAGATTGCTCAATCTTACGCCAAGGCCATTGGGGTCTCTGCCAGAGTCAATGTGTGCAGAACCCAGGCGGAGATGCTCGACAAACTCTCTAAAGGGGAAGGAGATATTATTGCATTCGATTTGCCGGTCGATTCACTTAACGAGGAGGTCATTTATTGCGGAAAAAAACAAATAGCTCATTTTCTCGATACGCTGGCCCTTATCGAGCATGATAAGTCAATTAAGACGAATGGCAATGTGGCGTGGGCTGTCAGAAAGTCTTCACCTTTACTGGCTCAGAAACTCAACGAATGGATTGCTGCTAACGACAACCGATTTCTGGCTATATCTCAGCCCAAGTTGAAGCAAAGTAATGACAGTCGAAAACATACTTCTTATGTGAGTGACGAATACTTTCCTGATATTCCTGTTTTCCAGGATTATCCGGGTAATTCTCACGGCCAGTCATACGGAAACGCTTCTAATCGTCATTATTCCGACTACTACTCATCTCAACGACAGTCAGATGGTGGATATAGCAGAAAAGGTACGATTTCCTATTATGATGACTTATTCATAAAATATGCTCCCTCGTCTGGTATGGACTGGAAACTCCTGGCGGCCATTGCATATAATGAGTCTGCTTTCAATCCGAATGCCACTTCCCATATGGGTGCAATGGGACTGATGCAGCTGATGCCGTCAACTGCTCGACAATATGGTGCTGTCAATCCATACGATCCAGAACAGTCCGTCAGAGCTTCTGCCAAACTGATTGCCAACCTCATTGCGCATTATGCCAGTGTACCCGACCCGTCTGAAAGAATTAATTTCATGGTCGCTGCCTATAATGCTGGACCTGGACATGTGGATGATGCCAGAAGACTGGCGGAGAAGAGAGGGAAAGATAAGAATGTATGGAAAGACAATGTCGACGAATTTGTGTTGTATATGTCCAACCCTGAATACTACAACGACCCTGTCGTGCGTCATGGCTATTTCCGGGGCGGAGAAACCTACAATTACGTGAATTATGTAAGAAGCGACTGGGATAGATTCAGAAAATAACACATCTTTGTGTAAATAATTGATTAATGTTCAAATAGCCAAATAAATAGTAAATCGTAAATAGTAAATCGTAAATACAATTATGTTTCCCATCTTCAAAGCCTCTCAGATAAAGGACATCGATTCTTTTACAATCAAGAATGAGCCTATTGCCTCTATCGATTTGATGGAAAGGGCTGTCCAGGAATTTTGTATGACACTTATAGATAAAGTGGGAGATAAATTCGTTGTCTTTGCCGGACCTGGCAACAATGGCGGTGATGCGTTGGGCATCGCAAGACGTCTACATGAATCAGGACGTGATGTCTCTGTTTTCCTCTACAAATGCGGACATTCTTTGTCGCCTGACTGTGAGACTAATAAACAACGTTTGATCGATATCTCTCCCGACCTGCTTCATGTGGTTGACAACGAGTTCTTTTTGCCTGAGATACATAAAAATGTTAAGATTATTGACGGACTGTTCGGTAATGGTATCAACAGACCACTGACTGGAGAATACGCGGAGGTTGTGAGGTATATCAATCGTATGCCAAATATGGTCTTTGCTGTAGATATCCCGTCTGGCCTTATGGCTGAGGACAATGAGGAAAATATAAAGGAGAATATTGTTCATGCCGACTTCACGTTTACTTTCCAATACCCGAAACTTGCTTTTTTCTTTGCTGAGAATCAGCAGTTTGTTGGCGAATGGACTGTCCTGGATATCGGCCTGATGAAAAGCGAGGATACAGTCTCCAAATTTTCGCTTTTGGATTTGAGCGACGCGGCTTCTCTTTTAAAGAAAAAATCTAAATTCGCCCATAAAGGGTCTGAAGGTCATGCGCTGATTTTTGCGGGGAAGACGGGAATGGCTGGAGCAGCTCTTTTAGCTGCTAAAGCTTGCCTCAGAGCTGGAGTGGGGAAGGTCTCTGTTGCTACGCAGGAGCAAAACCGGGTGGTTCTTCAAACCGCTTTGCCAGAAGCTATTCTCTATCTTGCTGACTTGAGAAATTTGAACGATGAATTGTTGCGCTATCAGACCATCGGGGTCGGACCAGGAATCGGGACATCTGCTGATGTGGCTGAGCAACTTCAGCACATCTTCTGCAATTATGGCAAACCTATGGTGGTCGATGCAGATGCGATTAATGTGATTGCTGTACAACGTGATTTGATTCGGCATATACCTCCGATGTCTGTGCTGACACCCCACAAACTTGAATTGAGAAGACTGATTGGCTCAACAAACGACGAGTATGACGAACTTATGGAAGCCATCTCTTTTGCCAGGGTTCATAATCTGATTATTGTTCTTAAAGGTGCCTTCTCTAAAATTATCATGCCTGACGGAACGGTTGTCGTCAATCCTACGGGGAATCCGGGTATGGCAACTGCGGGGAGTGGAGATGTGCTCACCGGGATTATCACTGCGTTTCTCGCTCAGGGATATGAGCCGAGGGAGGCTGCCGTTCTTGGCGTTTTTGTTCATGGACTGGCTGGGGACAAGGCCGCGGACTGTGTGGGACAATATTCACTCATCGCTTCCGACATCATCCAGTATCTCCCGGAAGCGTTTAAATCGCTGGAAAACTTCAGTCGTAAGCGTTTTCTTCCATTTTAGCCAATGTCTGTTTCCTTCGCTTTTCTTTCAATGACGTGGTATAGCCTTTGCGTTTTTCGTTTGAGGATGCTTTGCTCTTTACTTTCTCCTGCTTTGCTGGTGGCTAATACACTACGCCGAATTGTGCCTTTTTCTTCTGAAATAAGACATTCAGCTGTTCTGCCTTTTCGCGTACTTCCTGCCGTCTGTTGGGTTCTGCCACTATGGTGTGAAGTTTCGGTAGATTGTTGAAATAGGAGATGCGTGGGTCAAGTATTTGCATGAACTCGTTTTTGCTCTTGCATGACTCCAGGCGTTGCGTAAGGTTTTCTATATTCTGTATAATGCCATTTGCTGGCATGGAGTATTCGTTCTTTTTGCTGTTGTAGTTGTGCTGTATCTCATTCAGATATGCTTGAAGCCTCTTACGTTCCGAAGGATCTTTTGCTCGTTCTATCGACGCATATGTCTCCGACAACTTTTTATCATACTCGGCTTCATATTCTATCAGTTTGTCGGGGGAGTTTATCTCTTTTATCCCTTCCTCCATCTTGTCTATTGACTGAACCGCTTGGGATGATTCTTCCGAAAGGTCATCCCGGTCGATGTCCACCTTGGATGATTCTGTCCCCACTGTTGAAGCCGTCCCCTCTGACACGACTTCCTCTTCCTCGTCGGAAAAGGCGGCAGAACGTTCTTTTTGTTTTCCAGATTCACAACTGTACAATAATGCCGTACATAGCAATAGGCTTATGACTTTATACTTCATATAGCTTGTAGTTCAAATGAATATTGATTTTTTTTGCAAATTTATGCTTTTTTTTTCTTTTATCCTAATTTTTCCAGCTGAATACCAGTATATCCGTTAATCTTTGTTAAGTGAACTTTAAATCATATGAATTTTTTTGAAATTCAAAATAAATATCATATCTTTGCATCCGCTTTTAAAGTATTGCATTGGGGTTGACACGGATTTGACAGCTTGTAGATGTGGTACGTAAGCATGCAGAGCGTTGATGGCTGGCTCTTTAATATCGGCTCTCGAACAATTATCTGGCGAAAACAACTACGCTCTCGCTGCCTAAACGAAGCTTAGTACTTTGGGCTTAATTCCCTCAAGGAGAGGGAACGAGACGTCGCCCTGACAGCTGGTTTTCCGAAGCGGTCAGTAAGCGGCGCGGCAAAATCGGAAATAGTCTGGGAAGGCCTCGATTCTCAGATGAAATTTTAGAGGATAAGGAAGGGATTGGTCGTCCGGCTCTTGTCTCTTCTCGAAAATTCCAACCGGAATAAGCATGTAGAAAGCGTATGGCATCCTGGTTTGGACGCGGGTTCGACTCCCGCCAGCTCCACAAAAGTCTGATGAAAAGAAATGAAAAATCCTGTAATTCGCTGAATTGCAGGATTTTCGTTTTGTAAGAGATTGAAAGAAAATGAAAACAAAGGAAATTGTACCGTTGGACTTTATGTTGGACTAAGGTCTTGACGGGTAAAAGTCCAACGGTTTCCTTACATTTCATTGATGTTCAATATTTTGCACTTCCATATTTCAAAGATTGTTCCGAACTTTGCAGTCAAAAAAAAAACAATCAATTTAATATGGTTAATATCTTATTTTTTATCAAGAGAAAGAAGTTGCTGAAAGATGGAACCGCACCTATTTATATAAGGGTTACGGTCAACAAGGTTTCATCGGAATTTACAACAGGAAAGAGCGTCAATCCTTCCCAATGGATGCAGTTAAGGGTAGAGTAAAAGGAAATACATTGCTTAATAAGCAATTGAACACCTTTCTTGACCAACAGGAATATGCTTTGCATGACATCGCGCTACAAATTCAGCAGTACGGAAAACCAGTGACAGCCAAAGAAATCGCTCGCAAATACAAAGGAAAAGACACTCCACACATCAGTCTTGTTTCTTTATATGAGGAACATAACAAGATGCAGCAAGAGTTGGTGGGTATCTCTGTAGCCAAGAACACATACAAAAGGCATGAGACATCGTTGAAGTTGTTCCAAGAATTTCTGTCGTATGAGTACCATGTAAATGATGTCTTTATTTATGAGGTTGATATAGAAATGCTTGAAAAATACAAGCACTATCTAATGACGGTCAGGCATAACAATAATAATACCACGGTTAAGTACATAAGAAATCTTGGCAAAGTTCTAAACCTTGCAGTTGAAAGGCAGTTAATTCCCCATTCTCCCGTAGAACTTCTACATCTTAAAATAGATGAGGTTGATAAGGAATACTTGACTGCTGACGAACTTGACAGACTTACCAAAAAGCAGTTTGCTATTGAAAGATTAGAGCAAGTAAGGGATGTTTTCTTGTTCTGCTGTTATAGTGGCTTGGCTTATGTTGATGTACA